>OLPC01000004.1_pt1 | contig 253648 bp, 240 predicted proteins | sample 1672341 | NCBI WGS metagenome assembly OLPC01 (sample SAMEA3136673, study PRJEB25190) | human gut metagenome | reverse complement strand
GAAATGAAACGAAAGTACAACTGTAAATAAAAAATCTGATAGACCGTAAAATTCAAGTTTGCTGTACTGACGAGATATAGAAAACTACATAAGAATGATCAACAGGCAGGCGGTCTTATAGCGAGACTTCCTGCTTTTATATTGTATAAATATGATTTCTTTTGCTGTAGCAAATATTGATTAAAATATTAGTAATCATCAAAAATCCCCCCAATAACAAGTAGAGGTATAGCAAGGAATTGGGTGAAAATGACAAATAAGAAAAAATCACCCAACAAAATGGAAGAAAGTACAAAAAATGATGGGGAAATTATCGAAATATGCAAAAAATCCCCAATGACAGACAAATATGTAAGGAATGATTTGGGGGAATATTTGAATTATCCGAAAATTCCCCAATATTGGAAACTGTGAACATCCTGTGGCAAGATAAAGATGTTAATAAGAAAGAATTCCCGGAAGAATGTGCTAGAGAACGTGAAATAATGGGGCAGGAATGCATAAAGTGGATAGAAGAAGTGGGGTAAAAATGTGGCAGAAGATGGATTAAAAAATGGGATAGAAAAGAATTTAACCTTGCACCTCCACCGAAAATAGTGTATAGTTTGCTTGTTTTTGAATACTAGAAAAGTATTGGAGGAATGGGAAATGGCAAAAAATCTGGTAATTGTCGAGTCACCGGCAAAGGCAAAGACAATTAAAAAATTCCTGGGCGCATCCTATGATGTTATTGCATCGAACGGACATGTACGGGATATGCCGAAAAGCCAGATGGGAATTGATATTGAACATGATTATGAGCCACATTACATCACAATCCGGGGAAAAGGTGAACTTCTGGCACAACTTCGCAAGGCGGTGAAAAAAGCCGATAAGATATATCTCGCAACGGACCCCGACCGTGAGGGAGAAGCAATTTCGTATCATTTGATTGCGGCTTTGAAGCTGGAAGGAAAAAATTATAAACGAATCACATTCAATGAGATCACGAAAAATGCAGTGAAATCTTCTATTAAAAATGCGCGGGAGATCGATATGGATCTCGTTAATGCACAGCAGGCAAGAAGAGTCCTTGACCGTCTGGTAGGATACTCCATCAGCCCGCTTTTGTGGGAGAAGATCAAGAGAGGTTTAAGTGCCGGTCGTGTCCAGTCAGCCGCTTTGAAGCTGATCTGTGACCGGGAAGATGAGATCAATGCATTTATTCCAGAAGAATACTGGAGCTTAGATGCGTATCTGTCAGCGAATCCGGCACTGAAGCCGGTTTGCTTTCATTATGCGAAGGATAAAGTCAAAAAAGAAGAACTTGATCAGGTAAAGAAAGAAATCGACGGAAAGCCATTTACGGTTTCGGAGATAAAGGTAAGCGAGAAGACGAAGAAACAGCCGCTTCCGTTTACAACAAGTACGTTGCAGCAGGAAGCTGGAAAGAAGCTGAATTTCGCAACAAATAAGACGATGCGTATCGCGCAGCAGTTGTATGAAGGCGTGGAAATCAAGGGCATGGGTTCTATCGGTCTGATCACATATCTGCGTACGGATTCAACACGAATCTCTGAGGAAGCTGATAAAAATGCAAAAGAATATATTGCACATCAGTTTGGCGAGAATTATGTCGGAGAGGCAAAGGATGTAAAGACCGGCAAGAAGATTCAGGATGCGCACGAGGCGATCCGTCCAACAAATGTGGAGTTATCTCCGGTGAAATTAAAGGAGCAGCTTCCACGTGACCAGTTCCGCCTGTATCAGCTTATCTATAACCGTTTTCTGGCAAGCCGTATGGCACCGGCAGTTTATGAGAACAAGACAGTATATGCAGAAGCTTCCGGACATAAGTTTAAGGCATCCACATCAAAGGTCGTGTTCGATGGATTCATGTCTGTATATTCCTTAGATGAAGAGAAAGAAGAGAAGACAAGACTGACCGGACTGGAAAAAGGTACAACACTTACCTGTGCAGAGCTTGAGGAAAAGCAGCATTTCACACAGCCGCCGGCACATTATACAGAGGCGCTTCTTGTAAAGACGATGGAGGAGCTTGGAATCGGGCGTCCGTCTACGTATGCATCGACGATCACAACGATTTTAAACCGGCGTTATGTGATCCGGGAGAACAAGAATCTGTATGTGACAGAGCTTGGTGCGGCAGTCAATAAAATGATGTCGGATGCATTCCCGGCAATTGTGGATACCGAGTTTACAGCAAATATTGAGTCGCTTCTGGACAGCATTGAGGAAGGAAAATTAGAGTGGAAGGTTGTTATCCGGAATTTCTATCCGGATCTTGCAGAGTCTGTGGAGAAAGCAAAGGAATCGCTGGAATCGGTCAAGATTGCAGATGAGGTATCGGATGTGCCTTGCGATCAGTGTGGACGTATGATGGTAGTCAAATATGGTCCGCATGGAAAGTTCCTTGCGTGCCCGGGATTCCCGGAGTGTCGGAACACAAAGACATACTACGAGAAGATCGGTGTTGCATGCCCGAAATGCGGCAAGGATATTATTTTGCGCAAGACGAAAAAGGGCAGACTTTACTATGGCTGTATTGGATATCCAGATTGTGATTTCATGTCCTGGTCGAAGCCGTCGGATAAGAAATGTCCGAAATGTGGCGGTTACATGGTAGAGAAAGGAAATAAGCTTCTGTGTGCCTCTGAGACATGCGGTTACACCTGTGAGCGCGAAAAAAAGGAAAACGAGTAAATATTTAGTGGTCAGAAAAGATTTTTGTTGAAGCATACCACAAAATATGGTAGGATAGTTACTGTATGGGAATCTGTACAGTAACTATTTTTTTAGTTTGAAAATAAGGAGGAAGTCGATGATCACATCCGGTATTTATAACTATGTGAATATTTTGGACAAAGCGGCGGATGCTGCGAATCTGCGAAACGAGCTTCTGACGAACAATATTGCGAATGTAAGCACGCCGAATTACAAGCGGAAAGATTTGGATTTTGAGTCGGTTCTGCAGGGAGAACTTGCAGGGGAAAAGAATCTGAGCAAGGCAGTGAAAAAGGCAAATCAGAATCTTGAGACATTGGATGCACAGGTTTACACGGATAATGCATCGCTTTCATATCGTCTGGATGGAAACAATGTCGATATCAATACTGAAGAGGCAAGACTGGCGGAAAACCAGATCAAGTATCAGGCTCTGGTTGATCTGATGAATCAGGAGTTTGCCAGATACAATACCGTACTTAGTTCCGGTAATTAATGTGGAAGTATTCTGATGGATATTTCCGTCGGATGACAGATTAGGGAGGTAACAGCGATGGGTGTATTTTCAGCGATGAATGTATCTGCAACCGGCATGACGGCGCAGCAGATGCGAATGGATGTAATTGCACAGAACATTGCGAATGCGAACACCACACGTACAGAGAATGGTGGTGCATACCGCAGAAAGACAGTGGTGTTTGAAGAACAGGATACAACATCCTTTGACCATATGTTAAACGGCTATATGTCAAACTATGAACCAAATGGTGTTAAAGTGACAAAAATCGTGGAAGATCCATCAGATCTGCGTCTTGTATATGAGCCGGACAATCCGGATGCAAATGCAGATGGATATGTGGAATATCCAAATGTGGACACAGTAACCGAAATGACGAATCTGATTGATTCAAGCCGTTCTTATGAAGCAAGCGCAACGGCATTTAATGCTGCGAAAAATATCGCGGCAAAAGGATTGGAATTATTTAATAGCTAATTGGTATCAGGAGATAGATAAATGGCAATTACACCAGTGAGTTTGTTCAGTGATGAATGGACAACCTTAAACAGTATTCAATCTGCAAATTCTGCAAGCTCTGCAGAACGTGCAGATAAAAAAGCGTCCAGCTCGCAGGGTACAGCGTTCGATACGTTTTTAAATGCGGCAGTGGATATGTATAAGGAAGCAGATTCTTTACAGAAATCAGCAGAGTCTGCGGAGATGAGCTATGCACTTGGGTATTCGGACAATATCCATGATGTGGCAGCTGCTGCACGGAAGGCAAGTATTTCCCTGCAGTATACAGTGAAGGTTACAAATGCGGTGGTATCCGCATACAAAGAATTGATGAACATGCAACTATAAATTTATGCATATAGAGTAGGTATCGTATGAGAGAATGGTTTAGTCAGCTACCATCGAAGATAGTTGAGTTTTGGAAAAAGTATACAAAGAGACAGAAGGCGTTATTCTTCTCGGTATTGGCGGCAGTTCTGGTTGCTGTGATCGCATTGGTTGCAATTTTAAACCGGACTTCATATGTGGTATTGTCCACCTTTGAGGATACGGCGACAGCTGCTCAGGCAGCGAATCTGCTGGAAGATAATTCGATTACATACAAGGTCAGTGACGATGCGTTAAAGATTGAGGTTGATGAGAACCAGGTGTCACAGGCACGTCTGCTCCTTGGCGAAAATGGCATTGGAACGAATAATGGACAGTCAGATTATGACAGTCTGTTTAACAATAGCTTCAATACGACAGATTCGGAGAAAAAGCTCAAGGCAAAGCTTTACAAGCAGTCTGAGATGGAACGGGATATTGCATCCATGCAGGGTGTGACGAAGGCTTCGGTTACAATCAATCTGCCGGAAAGCACAAACACGGTTTATGCGAGTGACCAGACTGCTTCAGTCAGCATTATGCTTACCATAAATGGTGACTACAATCAGGAAAGCACAAATGCAATCGTAGAGTATGCGAAAACCTGTGTTGGTAATTCGGATACAAAGGCAATTACAATCGTTGACAACAAGGGCGAATTGTTGTTCTCCGGTCAGAACTCTACCACGAGTGCATCCCCGGTTATCATGGTACAGCAGCAGGTGGAGGAGTATTACAACAGCAAGCTTTGGAACCTGATGGTAAATTCGGGCGTGTATGACGAGGTATCTGTATCGGCAAATCTGGATGTGAATATTTCCCAGCAGGAGATTGAAGATATCAAATATTACTCGAATGACGAGGATGATACCGGTCCGAAATCCTCCCATTATTACTATCTGGCGGAAAATACTGATGGTACCGGTGGCGTGGTTGGTACGGATGCAAATGGTGAGGAAATCACAGATTATAACCTGCTCGATAATGCAAATGCAGGCTCGACTTTGAGCGTTCTGCGTGAAGATTACGAGACGAGCAGTACGACAACCCGTACTGTGACGCCAGTTGGTGATGTCAATATGCAGAATTCCAGCATGGCATTGTATCTGACCCGGTATGAGAACTACTATGAAGATCAGATGAAGGAACAGGGATTGCTGGATGGTACGACGTTTGCGGAGTATCAGGCAGCAAATTCGACACCGACAGAGAATATTAACCCACAGGAAATGGTCGACATGCTTGCCAGTGCAACCGGTATGAAGGCGGCAAATATCTATGTGGTAGAGCGGATCGTTCCAGTCTTTTACCCGGCTGAGACGAAGTCCGTACCGGTACAGAGCATTTTGTCAATCGTACTGGCTGTGATTATTGGTGGATTGTTGTTATTTGTTGTGTTCCGCAGCATGAAACCGCATGAGGTTGTCGAGACAGAACCGGAGCTTTCGGTAGAGGCTCTGCTTGCGACAACGAAGGAGAACCAGACTTTGGATGATATTGAGTTTAGTGATAAATCCGCTTCCAAGCAGCAGATTGAGAAATTTGTGGATGAAAACCCGGAAGCAGTGGTGGCATTGTTACGAAATTGGCTAAACGACGATTGGGAGTGATACTATGGCGACAACATTACATTCATCGGATATTACAGGCGTGCAGAAGGCTGCAATTTTGCTGATTGCGCTTGGACCGGAACGTTCCTCTAAGATTTTTCAGCATCTGAAGGATGATGAGATAGAGGCGTTGACATTGGAGATCGCCAATACAAAAAGTGTATCGGCAGAATTAAAGGATGAGGTGCTGGATGAATTCTATGAGGTTTGTCTGGCACAGCAATACATTGCAGAGGGTGGTATTGCTTATGCGAAGGAACTTCTGGACAAGGCACTTGGCGAGGATCGTGCAAGAGATGTCATCGGCAGACTGACCGCATCTTTGCAGGTACGTCCATTTGAGTTCGTACGAAAGGCAGATGCAAGCCAACTTTTAAACTTTATTCAGGACGAGCATCCGCAGACAATCGCGTTGATTCTTGCATATCTTCCGGCATCGCAGGCGGCAGCCGTGGTCAGCGCGCTGGCACCGGAGAAGCAGGCAGACGTTGCAAAGCGTATCGCAATGATGGATCGAACCAGCCCGGATGTAATCAAAGAAGTGGAAAAGATATTGGAGAAGAAACTGGCGTCTCTGGTCAATCAGGATTACACGATTGTCGGTGGTGTGGATTCCATCGTCAATATCCTGAATACGGTCGACCGGAGTACCGAGAAACATATTATGGAAAACCTCGAAATCGAGGAACCGGAATTGGCAGACGAGATCCGCAGAAAGATGTTTGTATTCGAGGATATTCTGCTGCTTGATAACCGTGCAATCCAGACTGTACTCCGTGAGGTGGAGAACAACGAGCTGGCAGTGGCTTTGAAGAATGCAAACGAAGACGTACAGAAGGTGATCTTCGATAACTTGTCATCCCGTCTGGCATCTATGATCAAAGAGGACATGGAGTTTATGGGTCCTGTCCGTCTGAAGGATGTCGAGGATGCACAGCAGAAGATCGTAAATATTATCCGAAAACTGGAGGATGCCGGCGAGATCGTAATTTCCCGTGGTGGAGGTGACGAGATTGTTGTCTAATATTTTTAAATCCGGGATACCAGGCGTGCGTACGGTGTCACAGGAACCGTTTGTGATCGATGCAAACAGCCGTGTGATCGAACCGCCCAAACCGCGTGTGATCCGTCCGAAGAATGATGTACCAGAAGGTTCAGCGGAAGCAGGAGATACTTTCGAGGCAGGCATTACAGAGATGGCTGCGACGATCAATCTGGAAGAGCATAAAGAGCTTTTGGATGACGCGATGGAGAAGGCAAAACTTTTACAGGATGATGCGCGTGAACGGGCACAGAAGATTTTGGAGGATGCCAAGGCGGATGCAGAGGCAATTCGCAAAGCTGCACAGGAAGAGGGTTTTGCAAAAGGGCTCGAAGATGGCAACATGGAAGCGATGCGCCGGGCGGATGAGTATCTGGAGAAGATCAGTCGGGAACGCGATCAGGCACTTGCGCAGGCGCGGGAAGAAATGATGGAGAACATCACAGATACTGAGGAACAGATCGTGGATGTTGCGTGCAAGCTGATCCAGAAGCTGACAGGTATACTGGTTGATGATTATAAGCCAGTGATGATCTACATGATCAATCAGGTGTTAAATGAGGATGAGGATTCCAGAAAGTTCGTCATCCGGGTATCAGAAGAGAATTATACATATATTGCAGATAATGCGGATCGATTGTCCGGAGCTGCGAATCCGGGAATAACCATAGAGATATTCAGCGATACAAAACTACAAAAGGGGCAATGTCAGATCGAGAGTGACACGGGTATCGTGGATCTGTCCATGGACGTGCAGGTGCGGAATCTGATTACCGCTATCAAATTATTATCTACGCAATAAAGGCATAATCGCAGATAGGAATATCTGCGATTCTCTATATATAGCCATAAATGGAGCAATGAAATGTTGAAGAAATTTGACCGAGCAAGATACGATGCACTGTTATATCGTGATTTCAGTGTGCATTACGGAAAAGTAAATAAAGTTGTCGGACTGACGGTAGAATCGGTAGGACCACCGGCAAAGCTGAATGACCTGTGCGAGATCATCTCGAAGGATGGTCTGACAAAGGTCATGGCAGAGGTCGTCGGTTTCCGCGAGAATAAGGTACTACTGATGCCGTATGATTCGGTCGATGGAATCGGACTGGGGGCAACGGTTCGGAATACAGAAGGTGTCCTGCAGGTTCCGGTTGGTGAGGAATTGCTTGGCAAGGTGTTGGATGGCATCGGACGACCGATGGACGGCAGTACGCTCACGACGACGGAGACGTATCCGATTGATGCGCCGCCACCGGATCCACTCAAACGAAAGTTGATTGATGAAGTACTTCCACTTGGGGTAAAAGCGGTGGATGGACTTTTAACGATCGGAAAAGGACAGCGTATCGGCATCTTTGCTGGTAGTGGTGTTGGAAAAAGTACTTTGCTGGGTATGTTTGCCAGAAATACGAAAGCAGATATTAATGTGATCGCACTGATCGGAGAGCGAGGTCGTGAGGTCGGTGAGTTTATCGAGCGAGATCTGGGGGCGGAAGGTCTGAAGCGTTCTGTGCTTGTAATCGCAACCTCGGATAAACCGGCACTGATCCGTAATAAGGCGGCAAAAACAGCAACCGCAATTGCAGAATATTTCCGGGATCAGGGCAAGGATGTCCTGTTGATGATGGATTCCCTGACCCGTTTTTCGATGGCACAACGGGAGATTGGACTGGCATCTGGAGAGCCTCCGGTTACAAGAGGATATCCGCCATCAGTATATGCGGAGCTTCCAAAGGTATTAGAGCGTGCAGGCAATACGCATCAGGGTTCGATTACCGGACTTTATACGGTGCTTGTCGATGGCGATGATTTCAACGAGCCGATCACCGATACGGCGCGAGGTATCTTAGATGGACACATTGTGCTGTCGCGAAATCTGGCACATAAAAACCATTATCCGGCGATTGATATTATGGCGAGTATCTCGCGATGCATGAGTGCGATTGCATCGAAAGAACATAAGCAGGCGGCTGGCAGATTGAAAAATGTACTCGCAACCTACAACGACGCAGAGGATCTGATCAACATAGGTGCCTACAAATCCGGCTCCAACCCGGAGATTGACTATGCAATCACGAAGATCAATCAGGTCAATGCGTATCTGATGCAGGATGTGGACAGTAAGTTTTTGCTGGAGGATGAGCTGCAGCAGTTGTATGCGATTTTTGAATAAGACAGGATGAAGAATGTATGGCGAAGTTTATATATCGAATGCAGAATATCTTGAATATCAAATATAAGCTGGAGGAGTCTGCCAAGCAGGAGTACGCCGAAGCAAGGCAGGCACTTGTGGCAGAGGAACAGAAGCTTGATGCATTAAAAAAACGCAAACAGGGATATTATGAAGCGTATCAGGCATCCATACAGGGAAGGCTGGATTTCCTTGAGATTGAAGAAAATGCAAACAGTATGGATATCTTAGATATGATGATCGAGGAGCAGAATGCAGTGATCCGGCAGAAGAGCAAAGAACTGGAACTTGCCAGACAGAAGATGGCACGCGAGATGCAGGAACGGAAAATGCATGAGAAGCTGAAAGAAAAGAAGTTCGATGAATTTAAACAGGAGTTGAATGCGACCGAGAAACGGGAGACCGATGAGGTGGCGGGATATCAGTTTACAAGTGCAAAGAAAGAGGTGGAAGACAATGGCAAAAAATAAGAGAGAAAAAGGAGAAAACTCCGGTAGCAATAAAGGTGTAGGTATCCTGATCGGTGTTTTGATCGTAATTACATGGCTGAGTGTGATGTGTCTGCTCATAAAATGTGATGTAGGTGGATTTGGAAGCCGTGTGCTCCGCCCAGTATTTAAGGATGTTCCAGTGATCAATAAAATATTGCCGGATGCTTCGGATGAGGAAGTTGCGATTGAGAGTGATTATCCATATACGAATCTGGAGGATGCTTTAAAGCATATTGCAGACCAGGATGCAGCGATTGGCAGCAAGGACGCAGAAATCTCCGAATTAAACGACAAAGTGACGGAATTACAGGCAGAAGTCGATCGTCTGACGACCATTGCAAAGGATCAAAGTGACTTTGAAGATGAAAAAAAGAAATTTTATGACGAAATAGTCTATGGAGATTCGGCTCCAGATACCGATACATATAAAGAGTGGTACAATGAGCTTGATGCGGAATCCGCTGCTGAGATCTATCAGCAGGTATTAGAACAGGATCAGGCAGATGACAGTATCAAGAAAATGGCACAGTCGTACGAAGAAATGAATGCGTCGGAAGCTGCAAAGATTTTGGAGACGATGGGCAATGATCTCGATACAGTTGCACTGATCATGAACAATATGGATGCGCAGTCAAGGGGAAAGGTGCTCGCGGCGATGGATCCGGATTTTGCGGCTGCGGTAACGAAGAAGCTTTTGCCATAGAGCCATTGTATAACTCCAAATAAGAAAAAAAGGAGGAACGCAAATGATTGTAGGAATTCAATCAGGTGGAATCGGAAAAGTCGATATGAGCCAGACGGGCGGAACCACAGACAAATCAAAGTCGAAGGACAAAGCCTCTGGAACATTTGCAGATCTGATGAATCTGGCAGCAACCAATCCGAATACCACCACGCAGACAGCGGATTCTGCAACGATGAAAAACGATGTAGATGCGGTAAAACAGGCAGACACAACGGTTTCTGGCGAGAAAAAGCAGTCAGATCTGAATAAGTATACAAGATCAGATGCGAAGACAGAAACAACGCGTACTACCGGTGCAGAAAAAGCAAAGCGAAACGAAGCACCACAGGAAGCAGAAGGCGACGATTTAAAAGCGGAATTACTTTCGAATAAGCTGAAAAAGCTTCTGAATGTGGACGATGAGACATTGCAGAATCTCTTGCAGACAGCGGGACTTACAATGCAGGATCTGCTTGATCCGGCTGTGATGAAGGATTTTATTTTGCAGATCAATGATGCAACATCTGTGGATCTGCTGATTGACGAATCCCTGAATAATCTTATGCAGCAGGCAATGCAGCTTCTGGATGAGGTTTTGAATGTGGTGGATGAGACAGTGATTTCAACAGAAGTGCCAGTTGAGGAACTGCTTCCAGAGGAGTCGTCATCTGCACAGACAGAGCCACAGGAGACGGTTGTGGATGCAGAAAAGCCACAGACAGTGGAAGCAAAAACAGAGACGGTTGCACAGACGACACCGGAGGAGGATGTTACCCGGACGGATGGTAAAAGTGTTGAAACCCAGACTGTTGACACAGAAGTACAGGTGACTGTGCAGACAGAGGATGCTGGAGATTCGGATGCTTCTGCAGATATGATGAAACAGAATGCAGAGGGTGTGATTTCCAATCTGAATCAGGCGATGGCACAGGCGACAGGCGAAGAGATTGCTGCAACGCCGTTTGATACGTCGGTAACACAGACGGATATTGTCCGTCAGGTAGTGGATGAGATCAGAGTGAACTTATCGAAAGATGTCACATCGATGACCTTACAGCTGAATCCGGAACAGCTGGGAAAAGTACAGATTCATGTATCCACGAAAAATGGTGTGATGCAGGCACAGATCATTGCAGAAACAGAGGCGGCAAAGGCAGCCGTGGAGTCAGGGCTGGCAGTTCTGAAGGAAGCTTTTGAAAATCAGGATCTCAAAGTAGATGCCATTGAGGTAATGGTTGGAACACCGGATTATTTCATGGAAGAAAGCGGTGCGGAAGCACAGATGGAACAAAAAGAGCAAAAGTCAGGAAATTCGACTGGCCCGGTTAATTTCACAGGCAATTCAGACGATGATATAATTGAGGATGTGTCTTTGGAGACAGAAATGATGAAGGCACAGGGAAATCAAGTAAATTATATGGCGTGATAAGACCTAAGAAAGGAGGCAGAACATGGCAGTTGATTCAGCAATTAGCAGTATCGCAAACAGCTCAAGCAGTTATTCCGCAACATCCAAGGGAAAGACATCCGGAAGCGATCTGGACAAGGAAGCGTTTTTAAATCTGCTTGTAACACAGATGCAGTATCAGGATCCTTTAAATCCAAGTGATAATACAGAGTATATGTCACAGCTTGCACAGTATTCTGCTTTGGAGGCGCAGCTTAATATCAGTGATACACTGGATAAGGGAAACAACCTGAATCTGGTCGGCAAATATGTAATTATGAACACGACCGATTCTTCCGGTAAACAGGCAATGATCAGTGGACTGGTAGAGTATGCGACAGTGAAGGATGGCGATGTGTATCTGTCGGTCAATAACACATATTATCCGGCAGAGGATCTGGATTCTGTGATTGACTATGATTATTATCTGTATTTGAAACAGCATGCAAACAGTGATGGAACAATCAACAAGGATGATAATACAAGCGGCAGTACGAACGGTACGGATAATGTCGGTGGCAAGACAGATGATTTGGATAAAACAGATGCTGCGGACAAGACGAAAGAAGCTTAGAAAATGACAGTTTATGCAGAACAAGGAGGGAATGCATATGCGATCTTTCGACGTCGATTTTCTTTCCATGGGACAGGCTGCAAATCTGTATTTCCAGAATGTGAAGCCGGAAAAAACGACAGAACAAAACAAAGAAGTTGTCAGCTTTCAGGATGTACTAAATGCAAAAGTAGAACAGGAAGTGAAATTTTCCAAGCATGCAAATCAGCGGCTGGAAAACCGGAATATTGAATTGTCCGAGGATCAGCTTGAACGTCTGAATCAGGGCGTTGGACAGGCACGGACAAAGCAGATTCAGGAATCACTCGTGATGATGGACAATCTTGCATTTATCGTAAATGTTAAAAACAATACCGTAGTCACTGCGATGGAGCAGGGAGAAAGCGGACAGGTGTTTACCAATATTGACGGAGCCGTCATTGTATAAGAAAAAGCCGGACCGATAAGGAGGCTTTTGGTTTTCCGAATGACAGAGGAAAAACTAAAACAAGATTATGGAGGTCAAAAATTATGATGAGATCACTTTATTCCGGTGTTGCCGGACTTAAGACACATCAGACAAAAATGGACGTTATCGGTAATAATATCGCGAACGTTAATACAACAGGATTCAAATCTTCATCGGTGTTATTCAGCGATGTTTTATATCAGACAAGTGCCAATGCGACCGGTGCGACAGCTACCACAGGTGGTACAAACGCATCTCAGATCGGTCTTGGTGCCAAGACATCATCCATTCAAACATCAATCACACAGAATGGTAGTGCACAGACAACAAACAATACATATGATATGATGCTTTCCGGTTCTGCGTTCTTTGTAGTCAGCCGTGGTGGAACAAATTATTTTACTAAGGTAGGTTCTTTTGGCGTTGATGGAAGTGGTTGCCTTGTAAACGGAAGTGGATATCAGGTTATGGGATGGCAGGTTGATCCGGATAATCCGAATCAGATCAAGAAGGATACGGTATCGGCACTTTATCCGGAGTCTGAAGATAACAAGGTGTCATCTCCACAGATGACAACCGATGCACATCTGACCGGAAATATTGATATGACAGATCCTGAACTTACATCTGTGGATGGACGCGCAATTTCAGTATCCATCTATGATGCACTTGGTTATAATTATACAGTAAAATTCAAGTTAACGCAGGATCAGAACCAGGCGGATAAGTCTTTGTATAATCTTGAGATTGTGTCCATCAAGGATTCAAATAATATTGAGATAACAGGAACGGACGATCCGACAACGGCTACTGTTGAAGGCGGTTATAAAGCTACAATCGGAGGCGCCAATTCCATTCAGGTTAAATTCGATGCGGATACAGGTAACTTTGAATATGTTGGAGCAGCGGGACAAAAGAATGCGATGCTTGAGATTAAACCGAATAATCCGAACGAGAAGGGCGATGTGTTCCAGTCTGTAATCAATGGTGAGGCTGTCGATGGAATTGATGTCAATTTCTCGTATCTGACAAGATTTGAATCAAACGGTAAGTCTACAGTAAAGGCAGTACGTGGAGCTGCGGATTCTACCGGAGGCGGTCGCTCCATGGGTAAGTTAAATGATGTCAGCATTGATGAGACAGGTAAGCTTTATGGCGTTTATACGAATGGTGAGACAAAACTGCTTGGACAGATATCTGTTGCAACCTTTGCAAACCCGATGGCGCTTGAAGCACTTGGAAACAGCGTGTACACAACTACACAGAACTCTGGTTACTTTGATGGTATCGGAACATCTGTTGATGAGGATGGTGGAAAAATCTCGCAGGGCGTTTTGGAAATGTCAAATGTTGATTTGTCGGCAGAGTTCACTGATATGATTACAACCCAGAGAGGATTTCAGGCAAATTCAAGAATTATCACAACCTCAGATTCCATGCTTGAAGAGCTTGTAAACCTGAAGCGGTAATTTATAAATAAAAGGGCAGGTATTTTCTACTTTTGACGATGTGAAAAAGTGGAAAATGCCTGCCTTATTTTGTAGACATAAAAATCGAACTGTGCTATAATTAGCCTAATTGTAATGTCGGAAAATGTGTAATCTTTCAGGGAGTACAGAGATATGATTGAAGTAACCAGATTAAAAGGGAAAAAGATGATGATCAATGCCGAACTGATTGAGACGGTGGAGGAGACTCCGGATACTGTAATTACACTGACTAACGGCAAGAAATTCGTCGTGAGTGAGTCTGCCGAGGAAGTAACCTCACTTGTGATCGGCTATAAGAGAAAAATATTCGCTTTATTCTTAGATAGTGGGAACAAGGCAGAAAATGTATAGGGGATAACAACATGGATTTTACATCAATCATAGGAATGGTGGCTGCATTTGGCTTGATGATTTACGGAATGGTAAATGGTCATGATTTCAGTGTAATTGTAGATAACTTTGTCGATATACCATCTGTATATATTGTATTTGGTGGTGTTTTGGGTTGTGCGTTTGCCGGAAATTCTTTAAAGGGATTTTTATCTGGTTTAAAGTCCATTAGTCTGATTTTCAAGAATCCAAAGTCGGATGAGGCAGGTACAATCAAATCAATTATTGAGCTTTCCAACCTTGCGAGAAGAGAAGGCTTACTTGCATTGGAAGAATCGGCAAATAATTTGGAAGATGAATTTATGAAAAAAGGAATCATGCTGATTGTCGATGGTACGGATCCGGAGCTTGTACGAAGCATTTTGGAAGCAGAACTTGTGAATGTAGATTCCCGGCATCAGGGGAATATTACATTTTGGAAAAATATTGCATCTGCAGGTCCTGCCTGGGGTATGATTGGTACGTTGCTTGGATTGATTAATATGTTGAAGAATCTGTCAGATCCGGATTCCATCGGACCGAATATGTCGGTCGCACTTGTAACAACGTTGTATGGTTCTATCATAGCCAACTGGTTATGTGCGCCGATTGTTGCGAAGCTGTCGCTTCAGAATGAGACTGAAATTAAATTAAAAGAAGTTATGATTGAGGGTATTTTGTCGATTCAGGCAGGTGAGAATCCTCGCGTCATAGAAGAAAAACTGAAGTCATTCCTGGCACCAAAGGATCGTCAGGAATTTGAAGAAGAGGGCGGTGGTCACTAATGGCAAAAAGAAAGCAACAGCCACCGGATGAAGGATCACCGGCATGGATGTCCACATTCAGTGATCTGATGAACCTGTTACTCTGCTTCTTCATATTACTTTTTGCAAGTTCTACAATGGATGAAGGCAAAATCCAAAAGATTGCCGCATCATTTGATAATCTGTCATTCAGTGTGATCAGCGAAGGAAGTGTTTCGCTTTTGACGGGAGAAATGTTATCTGGAGGTATGACACAGCTTGCAGATACTGACAGTGTGTTGTCGGAAGCAGGCAAGAACATCGACGGAAACACAGGGGACAAGTCAAGCAGTGCATCCCCGACGGATGCGGAGCATCTGTCAGATAACGACCTGCAGGCTGAAGTAGAACGCCGGGGCGAACAACAGTCAGAAGAAATGTATGAGGAAGTCATGCAGATGGCAGAGACCTATGCAATTGATGACCAGATTATCCTTGATTTTAACGATCAGTATGTGGAGCTGGATCTGAATGGTTCGATTCTGTTTGATTCCGGTAATGCGGAGATCAAAGATAATTCCAAGCTGTTTTTGCAGAAGATTGCACAAATCCTTGTCAAGTACAAATACAATGTAATCGAGATTGAGGGACACACGGATAATATCCCAATCTCAAATTCAAAGTATGAAGATAATCGCTCACTTTCCTCAGAACGTGCGCGCAGTGTTTATGAATATGTTGTGTCGCAGGAGCATTTCATAGACAGCAACATCAAGATTGCCGGCTATGGAGACAGCCGTCCGGTTGCGTCAAACGAGACAGAAGAGGGAAGAGCGAAGAATCGTAGAGTTGCGATTAAAATCTACAACAAGCAGAATTCAAATAATTAAGGAGTCAGAAACATGAAGAAAAATCTTATAACCGTTGTTATATTAGCAATTAGTATTATAAACCTTGTGTTTAATATTTTGCTTGTGTTTGTGTTTATGCCTTCCACATCGAAGACAAACAAACTGATTACCGATATTGCAGAGGTTCTTGATATTGAGATCGCTTCGCAGACAAAGGACGACAGTACATTTGATGTTAGCAATCTGGCACATTACCAGTTGGAACAGGGAAATCCAATCAACCTGAAAAATGATGGTTCGGGTGACCTGCATGTTGTACAGTATGGTTTGACAATCAATATGGACAAGACAGCCAGTGATTACTCCAAGGTATCTGCCAACATCGAAGCATCTACCGCGATGATCTACGATATGGCGAGAAACATCATTGGAAGCTATACATATACCGAAGTGATTGACGGAGAGACAACCACGAACAAGATCAAAGAGGAATTGTTGAAACAGCTCAAGGAAACATTTAATACTGAATGTATTTATTCTGTAAGCTTTTACAATTGGGTTGCACAGTAGATTATTGCCAGCAGGAGGTGAGAAAACGTGGCTGACGTACTCTCACAAAACGAAATAGATGCGCTCTTGAAGCAATTATCCACTGGAGAGCTTGATGCGGACGACTTTACAGAGACTAAAAGTGTAAAAGTCAAGGAGTACGATTTTTCAAGACCAGCCAAGTTTTCAAAAGAGCATCTGCGTACATTAGAGATTATATTTGAACATTACGGAAGATTATTGAGTAGTAACCTGCCAGCGTATCTGCGGAAGAATGTGCAGGTTGAGGTAATGAACTCAGAGGCAGTTACATATTCAGAATTTTCCAACGCCTTATCCAATCCGGTATTGCTTGGTGTTGTCAATATGGCACCGTTATCGGGCAATATCATTATCGAGATTGCGACCAATCTTGGATACGCGATTATCGACCGTCTGCTTGGCGGAGTTGGAGAACCGTTAGAGAAGAAAAGAGAATTTTCTGAGATTGAGCTTTCCATCTTGGAAAAAATATTTACCATATTGATCGATCTGTTGCGGGAACCGTGGACAAATGTTGTAGAGATTCATCCATATCTGGAACGAATCGAGACGAATCCGCAGTTTGCACAGATCATTTCGCCGACAGAGATGATTGCGATTGTAACGGTCAACATCAATATCGGCGGAGTTGAGGGTTTGATGAATATCTGTCTGCCATATCTGACACTCGAAGATGTGATGGACAAGCTGAATACCAAATACTGGTTTTCAACGATGCAGGATCGAGACGAGACGAGTTATGCTGATGTTATCGAGACTGCAATCAATCGGGCACTGATCCCGGTATCCGCAGAGCTGGGAAAAAGCTCACTCACCGTTATGGATTTCATTAATCTGCAGGTGGGAGATGTGATCAAGCTGAATCGAAAGATTGAAGACGAGCTTGATATTTATGTGGGCAATATAGTAAAATTTAAAGCGTTGCCCGGATCGTTTAACGATGATTACGCAGTGAAAGTAACTGAAATTATAAGAGAGGAGGAATAACAGAACATGGACGGAATGTTATCTCAGGAAGAGATTAACGCATTGCTTGGGAATATGAATACAGGTTCTTCCTCTACCCAGACAAGTAACGATGCCATACTTTCCGATGAGGAAAAAGATGCGATCGGAGAAATCTCCAATATTTGTATGGGTACGGCGGCAACAACGCTGTACTCACTGGTAAACCAGAAGGTTGTGATCACAACACCGGTTGTTGAGATTACGAACTGGGATAAGCTTACAGCAGAGTACGCAAAACCGTGTGTATTTATCAATATCCTGTATAAAGATGGTATTGATGGAAATAATGTACTGATTTTAAAAGAAGATGATGTAAAGGTCATTACAGATCTGATGATGGGGGGCGATGGATTAAATCCTGCACCAGAGCTGACAGAGCTGCATTTCTCAGCCATCTGTGAGGCGATGAACCAGATGATGGGAAGTTCCGCAACTTCATTATCTTCGATGCTGAATTGTAAGATTGATATCAGCCCACCGGAAGCAGAGCTGGTGGATATGGCTGGCAATATCGATGTTGCAAAGGCCAGTGACTTTTTAGATAAGGATTTTGTGCGTGTCACGTTCCGGATGACGATCGGAGATCTCGTAGACAGCACGATTATGCAGTTATACCCGATTCAGTTCGCAAGAGATCTTTATAAGAAATTTAGCGGGGAATCGGAAGAAAAGGAGGAAACACCACCGCCGGCTCCACAACCGGAACCACAGCCACAACCGGTTCCACAGCCACAGCCGCAGCCGCAACCTGCGACGGGAATGCCGATGGGGCAGCCGATGATGGGACAATCTATGATGCCACAGATGATGCAGCCGGATGTCAATGTACAGAATGTACAGTTCCAGGCATTTAACCCGGTTATGAATCCTGCGTTGCAGCAGGAAAATATTGACTTGATTATGGATGTTCCTTTGGAAGTGTCGGTCGTTTTGGGACGGACGAGAAAATCCATCAAGGAGATTCTGGAGTTTGCACCGGGAACGATCATTGAGTTGGATAAGCTTGCCGGTGAACCGATCGATGTGATGGTAAACCAGAAGCTGGTTGCAAAGGGAGAAGTTGTTGTAATCGAAGAAAGTTTTGGTATCAGAATTACTGAAATAATAAAAGAAAAAATCTAAGTTTTAAGGAGTAATGATATGGCAAAGAGTATACTTATTTGTGATGATGCTGCATTTATGAGAATGATGATCAAGGACATTCTGGTAAAGAATGGATACAACATTGCTGGTGAAGCAGAAAACGGCGTAAAGGCTGTTGAGAAATATCAAGAGACAAAACCGGATTTGGTATTGATGGATATCACAATGCCAGAGATGGATGGTATTCAGGCATTGAAGAAGATTAAGGCAATCGATGCAAACGCAAGTGTTGTAATGTGTTCTGCAATGGGACAGCAGGCGATGGTTATTGAATCCATTCAGTCTGGTGCCAGAGATTTCATTGTAAAGCCATTCCAGCCGGATCGTGTCATTGAAGCAGTGAAAAAGGCAGTGGAATAGTATGTTTTTTGGCGCAATTCTTACGAGTGGTTTTTCTGCTGGCTGGAGTATTGTCAAACTGATATTGATCACGGTCTTAGTTTTGGTTTTAGCATTTTATTCTACGAGACTGATCGCGAAATATCAGAACAATGCATGGTCAGCGAAGAATAATATTCAGTTTATTGAATCTTATCGTGTCGGTGGCAACAAGATGGTTGCCATTGCAAAGATAGGAGAGAAATATTTTGCCTTGGGAATTGGGAAAGAAGAGATTCATGTGATCGCGGAATTAAAGAAAGACGATCTAAAGCTTCCAGATCAGATGGTGGATGCCACAGTCGAAAAGACACCGAAGATGAGCTTCAAAGAAGTTCTGGCGAACATGAAGGGAAACGCAAAAGACGATAACGAAAAGTAGGTATAGAAATGAAATTCAGTAAATTACGAAAATTTTTAGTGCTATTTCTTATACCGCTTGCGTTTGTTGTTATTTTTTCCGGTACAGGTGCTGTTCATGCAACGACTGTGACACCGGATACCGGAGCAGAAGAGGGACAGGTCGACAGTGTGACATCGGATAATAACGATGCGACGACACTTGGTTTATCTTTGAGTACGAACTCAGATGAGACGTCTCTTTCCGGTACACTTCAGATTTTATTGATCATAACAGTAATTTCGTTAGCTCCATCAATTCTGGTTATGGTGACCTCATTTACACGAATCATTATCGTGTTACATTTTGTGCGGACAGCAATCGGTACGCAGAGTTCACCACCTAATAACGTTTTGATAGGGCTCTCGTTATTTTTAACCCTTTTTATTATGAGCCCGGTAATTGCTCAGATAAAGACGGAAGCGTATGATCCGCTGGTAGCTGAAGAGATAACGCAGCAGGAGGCATTGGAACGAGGAATACAGCCGTTGCGGGAGTTTATGCTGAAACAGACACGGCAGGATGATCTGCGTTTGTTTATGGATATCGCAAAGATAGAGCCGGTAGAAAGTGTAGATGAGCTTTCCATCACGATTATTATTCCTGCATTTATCATCAGTGAATTGCGGGCAGCGTTTATCATAGGATTTTTGATTTATGTTCCGTTTATCGTGATTGATATGGTAGTATCTTCTGTGCTTATGTCTATGGGTATGATGATGCTGCCGCCGACGACAATCTCCATGCCGTTCAAGATTCTGCTGTTTATTCTTGCAGATGGATGGAATCTGGTTATCGGACAACTTGTAAATTCGTTTAATTTTTGACAGTAGAGTAACGAGGTGATTGTATGAGTACAGGCGATGTCGTAGCTATCACGGTGGAGGCTGTGTGGCTTGTAATCAAATGTAGTGCGCCGATGTTAATTACATCTTTGGTAATTGGTTTGATCATCAGTATCTTCCAGACAGTGACTTCTATTCAGGAGCAGACGCTGACGTTTGTACCGAAGATGATCTGTGTATTTTTGTCACTCATCATCTGTGGAGACTGGATCTTGAATAACATCCTGTCCTTTATACAGGATTTGTATAGTCGGTTTGGAGAGTTTGTGGGGTAATAAACGATGTCCTTTACGATATCGACGCTGACACTGGAAGCATTTCTGCTAGTGCTTGTCCGTGTCGCTTGTTTTACATCAATTGCACCTATTTTTGGACATAATTCTCTGAATGCGAGAATGAAGATATCCATTGCGTTTTTTGTATCCCTGATCCTGTATCAGGTAGTCGATGTATCCCTACCGGAATATACAAACGTACTTGGGTATACGACGCTTGTGTTAGAAGAAGCACTGGTTGGTCTGTTGCTTGGATTTGTAGCGGGACTTTCGATGAAAGCACTGGCAATCGCAGGAGAATTTATCGACCGGGAAATCGGATTTTCGATGGCAACGACCTTTGATCCGAATCAGGGTATGGTGACGATCACAGGTGAATTATACGATAAGATTGTGTGTCTGGTTATCATGATATCCAATCTGCATTATTATATATTGTCTGCGGCAGCACAGTCGTTTGAACTGGTGCCGGTCGGAAGAATCGTGCTAAGCCCGGATGTGATCTACACATCCCTGATTCAGTTTATCGTGCAGATGTTTATGATTGGATTCCGTATCGCGATGCCAGTATTTTTGGGCGCGACCATGTTGAATGTCATTTTGGGGGTGCTTGCAAAGAGTTCTCCGCAGATGAACATGTTCGCGATTGGTATGCAGTTGAAAGTATTTGTTGGTTTATTTTTGCTTGCTGTTTGTATTATGTTCGTTCCGAACATTGCAAATTATATTATGGAACGTATGCGTGATATGATCCAGACGATATTAGGAGGGTTGTGACGTGTTTTCTCTGGAAGAAAAACGGACACCGCTTTTGCTTGCCTATGATCTGCAGTTGTTTGCAAACGATGAGGGCGGGGAGAAGACGGAAGAACCAACCGCAAAGAAAATCGAAGATTCCCGAAAAGAAGGTCAGGTGGCAAAGAGCAAAGAACTCACATCTGCGGCTATGCTTCTGGCATTTTTTTTGTGCTTGCGGATATTTATGTCGTTTATCGGAGAACGTCTCGTCAATGTATTTCCTTATTTTTGGCGTGATATCGCAAATGAAACAGGAGATGGATTTACGCATGTGCGTGCATGGCAGATCGTGCTTGATACGGTACAGTATATTGCGATTACGATTGCACCGTTTGTTATATTTGCATTTGTGATTGCGTTTTTATCACAGCGAATCCAGATCACGTGGAAGGTGACATCAAAACCGATGGAACCGAAACTTAACAAGCTGAGTCCAATCAGCGGATTTAAGCGTATGTTTTCCAAACAGTCACTGTTCGAGCTGGTGCTGTCAATCTTTAAAATCGTTGTTTTTTCGGCAGTGGCATATTCGGTTGTCAAGGATAATGTCGGAATTTTTGTGACGGCGTATGATCTGACGATACAGGATTGTCTTGGAATCCTGTTTGACATGGTGATGGAGCTTGGCATCAAGATATCGGTGACATATCTGGCACTTGCGCTTGGAGACTGGGTGTTCCAGAAATGGAAACATAAAAAAGACCTGCGTATGACAAAGCAGGAAGTCAAAGATGAGTATAAGAATCAGGAAGGAGATCCAAAGGTCAAGTCACAGCAGCGACAGCGGATGCAGCAGGCGGCACGGCGGAGAATGATGCAGAGCGTGCCGGAGGCGGATGTTGTTATTACGAACCCGACGCATTTTGCCGTTGCCTTAAAATACGATAATACGGTCAGCATGGCTCCGGTTGTCGTAGCCAAGGGTGCCGATTATCTGGCATTTAAGATCAAAGATCTCGCAAAAGAAAATGACATCGAGATAGTCGAAGATAAGCCGCTCGCGCGGATGTTATATGCAAATGTTGAGGTTGGAAATGAGATTCCACCAGAATTGTATCAGGCGGTCGCAGAAGTGCTTGCCTATGTATATAAATTAAAGAATAAAGTAAGTTAGCAAATGAATGAAAATAAGATCACACAGGAAAGGATGGTGATGGTATGAAGAAAAATGATATATTTTTAGGAATCTATCTGCTTGCAGCAGTTGTATTTCTGATTATCCCGATTCCGAGTACCATGCTGGACTGGCTGATCTTATTCAATATCTCCATGTCACTGATCATTGTATTTAACTGTCTGTTTACGAGCGAGACACTGAATATGTCTGGATTTCCGACACTGTTGCTTTTTACGACAGTGTTCCGTATATCCTTAAATGTATCTTCCACACGATTGATCTTGTCGACCGGTAATCCAGGTAAAGTCGTTCAGGTGTTTGGTTCGTTTGTTGGTGGAGGAAACCTCGTCATTGGTGCAATCGTCTTTATCGTGTTGATCATCGTCCAGATGATGGTAATCAACAAAGGTTCCGAGCGAGTATCTGAGGTAACGGCACGATTCACATTGGATGCAATGCCGGGAAAACAGATGGCGATTGATGCGGATCTTTCATCCGGAGCCATTGATGACAAAGAGGCAATCCGCAGGAGAGATAAGATCCAGCAGGAATCCGCATTCTTCGGAGCCATGGATGGTGCGTCCAAGTACGTTAAAGGAGATGCAACCGCAGGTCTGATTATTACTCTGATCAATATCGTGGGTGGTCTGATTATGGGCATGACACAGCAGGGACTTAGCTTTTCCGATGCGATCAGTAAGTACACAATTCTTACGATTGGTGATGGTCTGGTATCCCAGATACCGTCGATGATGATCTCGCTTTCGACAGGTATTCTCGTTACAAAGGCATCGAAGGAGGAGAATATTGGAGATATCCTGATCGGACAGTTATTCAGTATTCCAAAGGTATTGTTGCTCGTTGGTATCACAATGCTTCTGTTCGGTATATTCACACCACTGAATTTCTTCTTCTGCGCGGTCTATGGCGTACTGTTTATCGTGCTTTCCTTCTCCGTCAAGGGCAAGGAAGAGGCACAGGCAATCAAGGAGGAAGTCGAAGAAGAGGAAGTCCAGGCAGAAGAGGTTCGAAGGCACGAAAATGTCAATTCTCTGCTGCAGGTAGATCCTATTGAACTCGAATTTGGATATGGTATAATACCGTTAGCAGATGTCAATCAGGGCGGTGATCTGCTTGACCGTGTCGTTATGATACGACGACAGATCGCACTGGAGCTTGGCGCTGTTGTGCCAATCATCCGTCTGCGTGATAATATCCAGCTTAATCCAAACCAGTATATTATTAAAATCAAGGGAATTCAGGTCAGTGAGGGTGAGATCTTATTTGACCATTATATGGCGATGAATCCAGGGTACGTCGAGGATGAGATTGTTGGTATTCCGACATTAGAGCCGGCATTCCATCTGGAGGCAATGTGGATTACGGAATCCCAGCGGGAACGCGCAGAATCACTTGGCTATACCGTTGTTGATCCACCATCGATCATTGCAACACATCTGACAGAGGTTATCAAGCAGCACCTTGATGAGCTTCTGACGAGACAAGATGTACAGAACCTGATTGATAATATCAAGGACAACAATAAGACACTGGTAGATGAACTTGTACCGAAGCTGCTCAGTGTCGGTGATATCCAGAAGGTATTGCAGAATCTGCTTCGGGAAGGTATCTCCATCCGGGATCTTGTCACGATCTTCGAGACGCTCGCGGATTATGCGGCAACGAGCCGGGATACCGATATTCTGACCGAGTATGTCCGGCAGAGTTTAAAACGTGCGATCTCCAACAAATATTTTGGCGATGGAGAATCCGGCACCGTAGTGACGCTGGATCCACAGATCGAGCAGATGATCATGGGTTCTGTGAAGCAAACCGAACAGGGCGCATTTATCTCATTAGATCCGGCAGTAACGAAGAGCATCTTAAAGGCGACGGAGGACGAGGTCAAGAAGCTGGAGAGCAAGGGCGATGCACCGATTGTTGTTACATCACCGATTGTTCGTATGTATTTTAAGAAATTAACAAGTGACTACTTGAAAGACCTGATTGTTATCTCATATAATGAGATTGATTCGGAAGTGGAATTAAAATCCGTGGGAGTGATAACGATTCATGATAATTAAGAAGTATAAAGCACTAACTGAAAAAGAAGCAATCCTGCTCGCCAAGGAGGATCTGGGACCGGATGCGATCGTAATGAATGTGAAAAAAATCAAGCCGGGAGGAATCATGCGTCTCTTTAAAAAGTCGCGCGTGGAGCTGACGGCAGCGATCGATGATGATATGGAGGAACAGGCGGCGACTACTGCACCAGCAGCGGCGCCATCTGTCAAATCGGATGAACAGACAATTGATCTCAGGCAGGAACGCCGGGGTGAGTCCGCCGAGGAACCGTTCCTGTTTGGCAAGGCGTTTGGAGAGAACAAGGATTCCTACAGCGAGGAAGCACAGAACGCGATTGAGGAGAAAATTAACAGTATCGCGAAGCTTCTCGAACAGCAGATGCAGACACAGAAGTCAGCGGAAGCCTCGATTAAGGAAGCCGCCAATCAGGCGATTTCTTCAGGTGAGGCGACTGTAAAGGCGGAAGAAAAGAAAACGGAACCAGAGCAGTCGGGCAATAAGGTTGTGGATCTTGTAATCAAACAGTTGATGGACAGCGAGGTTTCGGAGGCACATGCAAAGGAAATCATTGACGAGCTGACTGTGAAGGATGATAAACAGCCGATCGACAACATACTGGCAAACGTATACCAGAAGATCGTTCTGAAGCTCGGCGAAATCCAGCCGTTAACTGCCGGTGAGAAGAAACCGAAGGTTGTATTTTTTGTCGGAAATACCGGCGTTGGAAAGACAACCACGATGGCAAAGCTGGCGTCGCTCTGTACGCTGGATATGAAATTAAAATGTGCGATGTTTTCTATCGACACATATCGTATTGCAGCAATTGAGCAGTTAAAGACGTATGCAAATATTTTGTCTGCGCCAATGGAGGTTGTGTATACTCCGGAGGAGATGGCGCAGAGTGTAGAAAAGTTTAAAAACTATGATCTGATCTTAGTTGACACAGCCGGACGCTCCCATAAGAGCGAAGAGCAGAAGGAAGACTTAAAGCAGATCATTGATTCCGTGAAGGAGTACGAGACAGAAGTGTTCCTCGTTGTATCTGCCACGGTAAAATATGCGGATCTGCTTTCCATTGCCAACACGTATGGCGAACTGTTTGATTATAATCTTATTTTCACAAAACTGGATGAGACAAATGGTCTGGGAAGCATATTGAATCTGAAACTGGATACAGGAAAACCGCTTTCTTATGTGACATGGGGACAGAATGTGCCGGATGATATCGGCGTTCTGGATCCACAGATTATTGCTAAGAAATTGTTAGGAGGTGGAAAGTGATGGATCAGGCAACGAAATTACGGGAACGCGTGCAGACCAATCAGGAAATCTCCAATGCAAGGGTAATTGCAATTACAAGTGGAAAGGGCGGTGTCGGCAAGACGACATTGTCAGTCAATATTGCGCTGGAGCTTGCGCGGCGCGGCAAAAAAGTGGTTGTATTTGACGCGGACTTCGGATTGGCAAATGTCGAGGTCATGCTTGGAATCCGCCCACAATATAACTTATTGGATCTGATACATAATAATAAATCTATGACAGAGATCATTACGCAGGGACCGGAAGGAATTGGATTTATCTCCGGTGGTTCGGGGGTGTCCGAGCTTGCGACACTCGATAATGCGAGTATCAAACTTTTGATTTCCGAATTAGTGAAGCTCGACCAGATGTATGATGTTGTGATTATTGATACAGGTGCGGGGATTACGGATTCCGTTATGGAGTTCGTCATGATGAGCCCGGAGGTCGTTCTGGTTGTGACACCGGAACCGACATCCATTACAGATTCTTACTCATTGCTTAAAGTACTGCGTAGAAAGAACAGCTTCAATCCGCTCTATAAGACAATCCATGTTGTAGCCAACCGTGTGGAAAATGAGGCGGAAGGGGCAGAAATCTTCCACAAGATCGATACGGTGTCTTCAAAGTTTTTGAATACAAAGCTTTCATTTCTGGGCGCTGTGCTGCAGGATAAGAATGCTTCCATGGCGGTTATTGAGCAGAAACCACTTGTGCAGGCATATCCGGGAACGACAGCCACAAAGGGAATCTGCCAGCTTGTCAATCGTCTGAGTGACGATACGGTTGAGGAGAGTAAGAAAAAAGAAGGAATTGCACGGGTATTTATTGATTTCTTCCGTTCAAAGAAGAGAATCCGTTAATTGTTAGATATAGACAGCAGAAAAAGGAAAAGATGGTACGTATGAATGGGAATAGCGATAGGTAATAAAATTGAATTGGTGCGACTCGATCAGGTTATTCGTAACGAGCAGAATAAAAAGGTCTATGTGAGCAAAATCTATGATATTCTGGATCAGGATAAATTACAGATTGCGATGCCGATTTTTGAGGGACGGATCGTACCTTTGGATTTAGATGAGCGTTATACGGCATGCTTTTATACAGAGCGTGGCTTGCTGCAATGCAATGTACAGGTAACTTCGCGTTATAAGAGCGGAAATCTGTTTTTCCTTGATATCAAGCTGCTTGGTGCCTTGGAGAAGGTGCAGCGGCGGCAGTTTTACCGGTATGACTGCCTGATCGATGCGCAGATCAGAGTGGTTTCGGATGAAGAATATGATACGGGAATTCCAGATGATATCTCTGTCCCGGAGGATGCCCTGCCGTGGCAGCCGGCACGAATTGTAGATATCAGTGGTGGTGGTCTCAGACTGAACCAGAGAACCAACATTGAGCGCAACGAAGTGGTAAAGGTAAAATTCATGGTCTCTATTGTCGGAGAAATTTTACAGTTTAATTTATTTGCGCGTATATTATCAAGTACACCTGTACGCGAACGTTCGGATATGTTTGAACAGCGTATGGAATTTTTGAAAATAACACAGGACGAGCGTGATAAGATTGTTCGTTTTATTTTTGAAAGTGAAAGAATGGAAATAGCGAATGGAAAACGATCCTAAAAAAATATTACTAATAGATGACTCTGCACTCATGAGAAGAGTCATGTCTGATATAATAAACCATATTGATGGATTTACAGTTGCATATCTTGCGGCGGATGGAGAGGAAGGTTATGCATATCTGTCGAAGCAGAACGATATTGACGTTGTTATGACGGATATCGATATGCCAAAGATGGATGGTCTGACCTTGATCAAAAAGTCGAAGGAAGCAGGTGTTGTTGCTCCATTTATTGTATTCAGTGCAAGAGAGGATTCCTATGCAGTCTTTACAGCACTGGATCTGGGCGCGATTGAGTTTATCCGGAAACCGGAACATATCTTTCAAAAGGATGTGCAGAGGTATGCTGAGAAGATCAAAAAAGCGCTCTGTATGGCAGTGGAGGTAAAGGAACGCACTCTGCATAAGGCGGAGGCTGCTTGTACCATGGAGCCGGAAAAACCTGTAATCATCAAAAAAAAGCATAGACAGAAAAACGGAAAAAAACTGGTGGCACTTGTGTGTTCCACTGGTGGACCACGGGCACTGCAGTCTGTGATACCAAAGCTTCCGAAAAATCTTGCTGCACCGGTTGTTTTAGTACAGCATATGCCAGAGGGATTTACGAAGACACTTGCGATGCGATTAAACGAGCAGAGCGCGGTATCTGTGAAGGAGGCTGCAGAGGGCGATGTATTAAAGAATGGTCATGTCTACATTGCCAAGGGTGGAACCCATCTGGCACTGCATGAAACAGCGAAGGGCTGTGAAGTGTTTTTCGATGAGACACCGCCAATCGGGGGCTTGAAACCGTGTGGAAATGTCATGCTTTCAAGTTTAAGTCATGTATCATATGACGAGATCATATGTGTCATTTTAACCGGAATGGGTGCAGATGGAACGAAGGGCACACAGGAACTTGCAAAGCACAAGCCGGTCTATGTGATCGCGCAGGATGAGGCAAGTAGTACCGTATATGGAATGCCGAAGGCAATCCGTGATGCCGGACTTTGTGACTGTGTGTGTGATCTGCAGCAGATTGCGGAAGAGATAACAAAGAAAGTAGGGGTGCAAGAATGGATTTAAGTCAATATCTGGAGATTTTTATTGATGAATCAAAAGAACATTTACAGACACTCAATGATCAGGTGCTGATATTGGAGTCAGAGCCGGAGAACGTTGATACGGTAAATGAGATTTTCAGAGCTGCCCATTCATTAAAGGGAATGGCAGGAACGATGGGATATAAGCGTATGCAGCGCTTGACACATGATATGGAGAATGTGTTCTCTGAGATCCGGAACGGAAAGATGAACGTCAATGCGGATCTGGTTGATATCGTATTCAAATGTCTAGATGCATTAGAGGGATATCTGACCAACATCATTGAAACCTCGGATGAAGGTACGGAGGACAATGATGAGCTGATTGCACAGTTAAATGCTGTTTTGCAGAATGGTCTGGCAGGAAGTGGTGAAGCACAGGCGGCAGCGACAAAAGAAGAGACCAAAGAGGAGAAAAAGCCAGAGGGCGGTGACCGTAGAAAATATCTGTCTATCCCATTGGCTGATTTCGAGAAGAATGCAATCAGTGAGGCGAAGGCACAGGGCATGCATGTATATGCCACAACGGTATATATTCAGGAAACCTGTCTGCTGAAGGCTGCACGTGCATTCCTTGTATTTAAGGGGTTGGAGAACAAGGGCGAGATTATCAAATCCGTACCAAGTGTACAGGATATCGAGGATGAAAAGTTTGACCTTGATTTTTCCATGTTTATCATCTCTGACAAATCGTTGGAGGAAGTAAAGAAAGCAATCGAGAATGTCTCTGAGATCGAGGAGGCAGTAATTGAGGAATATGAACTGAAGGAAGAAGAACCAGCGCAGACAGAGGCAAAGGAAGAAGAAAAAAAGCCAGAGGAGACAGTTGCCAAGGCGGCTGCACCTGAAAAGAAGGAAGAGAAGAAGCCAGCTGGCAAGTCTGGAAAGCCGGTTGTCAATCGTTCGGTGCGTGTCGATATCGAGAAGCTGGATGATCTGATGAATCAGGTGTCCGAGCTTATTATTGCGAAGAATGGACTTGTCTCTGTGACAGGAACCCTTTCCTCCCAGGATCAGTCTTTCAACGAACAGATTGAATACTTAGAGCGTATCACAACGAATCTGCATGAATCGGTTATGAAGGTTCGAATGGTTCCAATCGAGAGCGTAGTGAACCGGTTCCCACGTATGATCCGTGATCTCTCCAAGAAGCTCAACAAGGAGATGGAGTTGATCATGACTGGTGAGGATACCGAACTTGACCGTACGGTTATCGATGAGATTGGTGATCCATTGATGCATATGCTTCGAAATGCCGCCGATCATGGACTGGAGTCCACGATTGACCGTCTGAAGTTAGGAAAGCCACAGGTTGGTACGATTCGTCTGGATGCTTACCAGGATGGAAATAATGTTACCATTGAGGTCAGCGATGATGGTGCGGGCATCGATGTAGAAAAGATCAAGCGCAAGGCACTGGAGAAGGGACAGATCACAGAGGAACAGGCAGAATATATGACAGAAAAAGATGCAATTGATCTGTTGTTTATGCCTGCTTTCTCAACCGCAGAGAAGATCTCCGATGTATCCGGCCGAGGCGTTGGTCTGGATGTTGTAAAGAACAAGATTGAGGGACTTGGCGGTGATGTCGAGGTTGTATCAAAGCTTGGTGAGGGAACAACCTTTATTGTAAGACTGCCTCTGACACTTGCAATCATTCAGGCATTGATGGTAGAGGTATCCGGCGAGAAGTATGCACTCCCATTAAATTCTATTGTGACGGTTGAGGAGATTTTGCCGGAGGATATCCGTTATGTACATACAAAAGAGGTTATCAACCTGCGTGGTTCGGTAATCCCACTTGTACGTCTGAACGAGGTTCTGGATATTGATCCGATTGAAAAGGACGAGGATGCCATCGAGGATGAGGGCGAGATCGTCGTAATTGTAAAGAAGGGTGACAAACAGGCGGGTCTTGTGATCGACAAGCTGCTCGGTCAGCAGGAGATCGTTATCAAGTCACTTGGAAAATACATTCATGTGCCAAAGATGATCAGTGGTGCAACGATTCTTGGAAATGGTGAAGTTGCTTTGATTATTGATTCAAACACATTGGTGTAAGGGAGGTGCACATACATGGATGGAAATGCAGTAGCGAATAGCGCAAAGCAGTATATTATTTTAAAATTTGACAATGAACAGTACGGAATTGATATTACCTATATTGATAATATTGTCCGTCTGCAGAAGATTACAAGAGTTCCGCATGCACAGCCGTACTTCCTTGGCATCATCAATCTGCGTGGTGAGGTTGTTCCGGTTATGAGCCTCAGACGGAAATTTGAATTGCCGGATAAGGAAAATACGAATGCGTCCCGTATCCTGATCCTCAAGGTAGAGGGAAATGCAAAAATAGGTATTTTAGTGGATGAGGTGCGTGAGGTAGTTACCCTGACGGATGACGATATTGAGCAGATTGCAACAGAGAGTGGAGATACACGTACATATCTGACTGGCGTAGGAAAGTATAACGAATCCCTGATCTCACTTTTAAATATTGGTGCGCTGATTGCAGATATTGACAACGAATAAGAAAAGGTGTATGCCATGGAAAAACATACCGAACAGTTATCGGAGCAGGTAAAAGATGCCTTGACAGAGCTTGGAAATATTGGAGCGGGAAATGCGACGACATCACTTTCTGTACTGTTGTCTTCTAAACTCAGCATGAGTGCTCCAACGGTAAAATTATATGATTTTAACGAACTTGAGAATGCACTTGGCGGACCGGAGACATCTGTTGTCGGCGTATTAAGCCGGCTACATGGTTCGTTCAATGCGATGATCTTGTTTGTGCTTGGATTAGACGATGCCAGACATTTGTCCGAGGTGTTGCTTGGACAGACACAGGACTGGCACAGCGAGATGGGAATGTCTGCGATTGGAGAAATCGCGAACATCCTGATCGGTTCGTACGTTGCATCGTTAGAGAACCTGTCCGGGATGGAGCTAAGGTACTCCCAGCCGCAGATCTGTATTGATATGGCAGGCGCGATTCTGAGTGTACCATGTATCGAATATGGCATGGTAAGTGACAAGGCACTGCTGATCAATTCTGGATTTAAAGCAGGCAATCAGGAGATTGATGGATACATCATGTTGATCTCAGAGATGCATTCCTTCGATCAGTTGCTTTTGAAGCTTGGAATTGGAGGTGCAGGCGTTGAATGATGTTATCCGGGTTGGGATAGCAGATATGAACACTTGCATGGCGGGGGATACGATTACAACCATTGGACTTGGGTCCTGTGTAGGGATTGTATTATATGAGCGTACGAAAAATATTGCAGGATTGGTTCACATTATGCTTCCTGACAGTACAAAGATCAGACAGAACCAGAATAAATTAAAATTCGCAGATACCGGAATACAGGCACTGGTGGAGGAACTGGAAAAACAGGGACTCAGCCGGAAGAATATGATTGCCAAGATTGCCGGTGGCGCGAAGATGTTCCAGTTTTCTTCTGATACCGCAATGGGGAATATCGGAGAGAAAAACGTGGAAGCCGTGCGGGAAGTCCTGAAGCAGTATGGAATCAAAATCGTGTCGGAGGATGTTGGATTAAATTATGGACGTACCATTGTATTTGATCCGGTAACCAAAGATTTGACCGTAGTGACTGCCGGAAAGCAGACACACATTATATAGGTTGGAGACGATATAGTTGGAGACGAAAGACAAATATAAAAATGCAAGAGCGTTTATTGTTTTGTTGGCGGCACTTATTACATGGCTGCTCAATATGAAATATGAACGGAGTCTTGTACGCTCTCTGATCATATTGCTGATCGTGATCATCGTATTTTACGTGATTGCGACGATTGCACTAAAGCTGATCGATAAGATCCGCAATATGGAAGAGGTAAAAGAAGTGGATATGGAGGAGGCACCGCCGGAGGAAGAAGGTACGGATGCGCAAAACCACGTATAACGGAAAATAAGGGGTGTTGCTGTACATGGCAATCTTGGATAAAAAAGAACGATTATGGATCGAATATAGTCATTCCAAATCCACAGCCGTTCGGGAAGAACTGATAATGGAATATGTTTCTCTGGTGAAGCTGGTTGCAGGAAGACTTGCCATCTACCTTGGGGCAAACGTGGAATACGATGATCTGGTAAGCTATGGAATATTCGGACTGATTGACGCCATCGATAAATTCGATTATGGAAAAGGCATTAAGTTCGAGACGTATGCAAGCCTTCGTATCCGTGGCTCAATTCTTGACCAGATCCGGAAGATGGACTGGATTCCACGTTCGGTTCGCCAGAAACAAAAATCAATCACGGAGGCGTCCAAGAAGCTCGAAGCATTGAAAGGACCGAATTATTCTGACGCAGATATGGCAAAAGAGCTAGGAATCTCGGAGGAAGAATATGATACATGGATGCAGCAGACGAATGTGACAAACATTTCGTCGCTGGATGATTTTATGGAGCAGGGGAATGACGTGAAGGCACCTGCTTATCACGGTACGGGTGTAAATCCGGAGAACCGGATTTTGAAAGAGGAATTGAAGACACAGTTGACCGAAGCACTTTCGATGCTGACTGAAAAAGAGAAAACTGTGGTACTTTTATATTATTATGAAGATCTTACCTTGAAGGAGATCAGCCGGGTGATGGAAGTGTCCGAATCCCGCATTTCACAGTTACATTCCAAGGCGCTGACGAAGATGCGCCGATGTATGAACGATAATTTTGCACTGATGATGGGTTGAGGAAATGCCTATGAAATATAAAAACTCTTTTTTTAAAATCCGCATCAAAGAGGACGGAACTTATCTGGACGTGTTTCCGCCGAAGGAAGATGGAAAACGATTGGATATCCGCGAGGTCGTTTCTTTTTTAGAACAGAAAGGATTTGCAGGATTTTCGATTGATGCACTGCGTAAAACACTGGATCTGCTGCAGGAGAAACCTCTGCAGATCAAGATCAGTGATACTTGTGCAAAGGCGTTTGATGAGAGTGCAACGATTATCACTGGAAAAGATAACATGATTGCATATATCCGTTTTTATCCGCCGTCAACAGGCGGAAAACTGATGACAGGGCGGGAAATCCGCGCGGAATTAGAACGGGAGAAAATTCTGTACGGGATATTGGAACCGGTCATGGAGAAGCTGAAGACGACGCGTACTTATTGTACGAATATCCCGATCGCGAAGGGCATGGCACCGATGCCGGCGAAAGATACGGTGATTGAATATTTCTTCAACACAAAACCGCTTGCAAAACCGAAAGTATTAGAAGATGGAAGCGTGGATTTCCATGCACTGAATCTTTTTTCAGCGGTAAATGAGGGCGATAAACTTGCGAAGCTGACACCACATGATCCGGGTAAACCAGGAATGAATATCTATGGAAAAACAATTCCGCAGAATCGACCGAAGATCCGGAAATTAAAATATGGACGGAATATTACATTGTCCGAGGATGGTACCTTGCTCACAAGCAACGTCAATGGAAATGTCACGCTGGCGGAAGGCACGGTGTTTGTGTCAGATACCTATAAGGTCGCTGCGGATGTTGATGCATCAACCGGGGATATTGAGTACGAAGGAAATGTAATGGTACCAGGTACGGTGCGAACCGGATTTACGATTCGTGCAAAGGGTGATATCGAGATTAACGGCGTTGTGGAAGGGGCAACCCTGATTGCCGGTGGTAACATTGTGATCAAACGAGGCGTACAGGGCATGGGCAAAGGCAAGCTATGTGCCGGAGGCGATATCTGTGCACAGTTCTTTGAAAGTGCCAATGTATTTGCAGATGGTGATGTGCTTGCAGGTTCTATCCTGCACAGTCATATCCAGTCAGGTGGAAAGGTTGTTATTCACGGCAGAAAAGGCTTTATTGTGGGCGGTGAACTGATCTGCGAGACGTATGTGGAAGCAAACAGTATTGGCAACCGTATGGAGACACAGACGATAGTCAAGGTTGGTGTCAAACCGGAGTTGTATGAACAGACAAAAGCATTGGTCCCACAGGTCATGGATCTGAAGACAGCCATAGAGGAGACAACCTCGTATCTGAATGTCTATAAAGAAAAGTTAAAACGAGGAATCAAGCTGACACCGGAGAACGTAAAGCAGATTAAGACGTATACAGAACGTGCCGAGGAGATGAAAGCAGAATATCAGCAGAAAAATGATACCCTGCAGGAGCTGCGTATCCAGTTGACGATGGGGAAAAAAGGCAGCGTCAAAGTGCTTGGAAATGCGTATCGCGGCGTTATGATTTATATATCCAACCAGTCCTATGCTGTGAAGGATGTGGATAAGCATAGCTGGTATAAAATTGCAGATGGCGTTGTAAAACCGACACCGTTTTAAAAAACGGCTGAAAAAGGAGGAATAGCAATGATTTCACCATTAGTTGCAACACAGGCATCGACACCGATTGCTTCTATTCAGCAGAATGCGGATGCACAGAGTATCCTGCATAGTCAGAATGCATTGCATGAGACGCAGGAGCAGGAACGCGAAGTGCGGGAAACGGTCGTGCAGAAGGAAGAAGCGGCATATTACGAGCAAAGTCCGGATGCAAAGGAAGAGGGAAAAAATAAATATCAAAATCTCTATTCCGGTAAAAAGAAGAAAACAAAAACGGAGGATACGGAAACACATACCGGTATCAACCGCGTAAATATTGATTTAAAAATATGAGATGAGGTAAGAGAAAATGTCAACAACAGTCATTGTTTTAATTGTAATCGGTTTAATCTTTATATTTGTCAGTTTTGCTCTTTCAGAAAAACTTTCTGAGGAAAAAGAGGAAAGCGCAGGGGTAGTGAAGATTCCAAAGGAACTGACACAGGAGCAGAAAGAGAAGATTGATACCCTGATCCGCGATTACATGGATCAACAGGTGGACGGGAAGCTTGCAGATATTGAGACACGTCTGGCAGAGATCGTAAACCAGAAGACGCTTGCACTTGGCGATTATGCAGTGTCTGTCAACGAGGAGATCGACCGCAATCACAAGGAGGTTGTTTTCCTGTATGATATGCTTTCCGACAAGCAGAAGGAGATCATGACTACGGTCAATATGATTGATGAATATAAGAAAGAAATCGCTTTGATGGTGCAGGAACAGGCGGCACAGAACATTGTCAGGGACAGCCAGAATGTACAGACGCCGGTTGCAGAACCAGAGACACAGGAACCGGTACAGCCAGAGGAACAGCCGGAAACGGATGCTGATCTGGACGATGCAATCCGGGATTTAGAGGAGACACCACTTCCAGAGGAAGCAAGAGAAGAACTGGAGAATGTCGACAATAAGGATATGATTTTAGAGATGCACAAGGCGGGACTCAGTATTCTGGAAATCGCAAAGCATCTGGGACTTGGTGTTGGTGAAGTAAAACTGGTAGTAGACTTATATCAAGGAGAGGCAAAGTAATGAAGAGAAAATATTTTGTACGCGGACTTGGCGTTGGTATTTTGTTTGGTGCATTGATTATGTTTGCTGCATATATGACTTCGGGTAAGAATCGCATGAGTGATGAAGATGTAATCAAACGGGCACAGGAGCTTGGCATGGTGAAACAATCGGAGTATGTTTTGGAGTCGGATGTCACATCGCAGGAGACAACGACGGAGGAAATCACGACGGAAGCTACGACCGAGAAGGCGACAACGGAAGCACCAACGACAACCGAGAAGGCAACTACAGAGGCAACAACGACAGAAAAAACAACAACGGAGAAAGCAACCACTGAGGCTTCAACTACAGAAAAGGCGGATACGTCAACGCAGACAACGGTTACAATCTCTAGTGGTATGAGTTCGGAGGCAATCGCTTCGGCACTTGCAAATGCCGGTCTGGTCGATGATGCGTCCAAGTTCAACAGCTTTCTTGTCGCAAACGGATACGATATGAAGCTTGAAACCGGTAATTTTTCTCTTGAAACCGGTATGTCTTATGAGGAGATTGCCAAGATATTGACAACAAAACAGTAAAATCATGGAAATTACCATAGAAAATAAAAAAAGTGCTTGTATGCACTTTTTTTTTATGTTATAATCGGCTTCGTGTGAAAAAACATGTGAGTGAATCGGTGAAAAGGGTGCCATATAACGCGATGGTTTTTCACTAGACAGCTTGACACACGGCTGTAAGAAGCTCACAGAAGAAAATATTTTATAACCCAGGAGGTAAGTTATGAGCGTTATTTCTATGAAACAGTTACTCGAGGCAGGTGTTCACTTTGGACATCAGACAAGAAGATGGAACCCTAAGATGGCTGAGTATATCTATACTGAGCGTAACGGTATCTACATTATCGATCTTCAGAAGTCTGTTGGCAAGGTAGACGAGGCTTACAAGGCAGTTCTTGACTGCGCAGCAAACGGCGGAAAGATTCTTTTCGTTGGTACAAAGAAGCAGGCACAGGATTCTATCAAGGCTGAGGCTGAGAGATGTGGTATGTACTATGTTAACCAGAGATGGTTAGGTGGTATGCTTACAAACTTCGAGACAATCAAGACAAGAATTGCAAAGCTTGAGAAGTACGAAGCAATGGAGCAGGATGGTACATTTGATGTATTACCTAAGAAGGAAGTTATCGAGATCAAGAAGGAGATGGAGAAGCTTCAGAAGAACCTTGGCGGTATCAAGGATATGAAGGACATTCCTGACATGATCTTTATCGTAGATCCTCGCAAAGAGAGAAACTGCGTACATGAGGCACACACACTTGGTATTCCACTTGTTGGTATCGCAGATACAAACTGTGATCCTGAAGAGCTGGATTATGTAATTCCAGGTAACGATGATGCTATCAGAGCTGTAAAACTGATCGTTTCTAAGATGGCAGATGCTGTTATCGAGGCAAACCAGGGTGCAGATGTTGAGTCAGCTGAGGAGGCTGAATCAGCAGAGGCAGACGCAGCAGAAGAGTAAGAAGTATCGGTTTAGGAGGACAAGAAAATGGCAGCTATTACAGCTAGTATGGTAAAAGAGTTAAGAGAGATGTCTGGCGCTGGTATGATGGATTGTAAGAAGGCTCTTACAGAGACTGACGGCGATTTTGACAAGGCAGTAGAGTTCCTTCGTGAGAAAGGACTTGCAACTGCTGTAAAGAAGGCAGGAAGAATCGCTGCAGAGGGTATCGTTATGACAACTGTTGTTGATGGCGGTAAGAAGGCAGCTATGGTTGAAGTTAATGCCGAGACAGACTTCGTTGCTAAGAATGAAGTATTCCAGACATATGTTAAGGAAGTTGTTGATCAGATCGTTTCTACAGACGTTCAGGATGTAGAGGCACTTAAGAATGAGAAGTGGGCACTGGATCCTTCTATGACAGTTGCTGAGAAGCATGCTGCTATGGTTGCTAAGATCGGTGAGAACATGAACATCCGTCGTTTTGCCAAGATCAGCACAGACGGACATATCGTTTCTTATATTCATGCAGGCGGAAAGATTGGTGTATTGGTTGAGGCTGATACAGATGCATCCGGTGAGGCTATTGACGAGTGCATGAAGAATATCGCTATGCAGGTTGCAGCTATGAATCCAAAGTATGTTTCTACAGATGAAGTATCTGAAGAGTACAAGGCTCACGAGCTTGAGATTCTTGTTGCACAGGCAAAGAATGATCCTAAGAATGCAAACAAGCCTGATAATATCATTGAGAAGATGGTTCAGGGACGTCTGAACAAGGAACTCAAGGAAGTTTGTCTGCTTGAGCAGGAGTATGTAAAGGCTGAGAACAAGGAAAGCGTTGCTCAGTACGTTGCAAACGTAGCAAAGGCGAATGGATGCAAGCTTGCAATCAAGAAGTTTGTTCGTTTTGAGACAGGTGAAGGTCTCGAGAAGAAGAACGAGGATTTCGCAGCAGAAGTAGCAGCTCAGATGGCTGGAAACTAAGCAATAAAAAAGATTAATAGAACGCCTGATATACCGCTTTGGCATGTCAGGCGTTTTTGTATTATGGAGATGAAGAATATGAAGAAATACAAGATGCTTATTTTTGACATGGATGGAACGATTCTGTATACGTTGGAGGATTTGAAGAATACAACCAATTATGCGCTTAGCGAGCATGGATTTCCGGAGCGGACATTGGAAGAGGTGCGTCAGTTCGTCGGAAATGGAATCCATAAGCTGATTGAACGTGCGGTTCCAGCCGGAACTTCAGATGCAGACATCGAAGCCGTGTTCACAACATTTGAAATCTATTATAAAGATCATTGCATGGATACGACAAGACCATACGATGGGATCAATGATCTGCTTACAAAGCTTCGTGCACAGGGCTATATGACAGCAGTTGTATCGAATAAAGTGGACTTTGCCGTGCAGGATCTGGTGAAGGATTTCTTTGTCGGACAGTTTGATGTTGCAATCGGTGAACGCGAAGGTGTGCGTAAGAAACCGGCACCGGATTCCGTATATGAGGTATTGAAGGAGTTTGATCTTAAAAAAGATGAGGTAATCTATATCGGCGATTCGGATGTGGATTATGCGACTGCAAAAAATGCTGGTGTAGATTGCATCTTAGTGGAATGGGGTTTCCGTGACCGGGCATTTCTGGAGTCGCTTGGTGCAACTGTCTTTGCGAAGAAGCCAGAGGATATTCTGGATATAGTCGAATAATGTGTGGAATATGTGAAAAGATTATGAATTGTTAGCACTTGGTATTGCTGAGTGCTAATTCGAGTGCTATAATGGCTTATGTTCATTAAAAGTTTTTACAGAAAATGGAAAGGAGCATGGAATGTTACGTATTTTTAAGAATTTCCGAAAACAGGAAGTAGTATTGGCTCTTTTCAGTGTGGTATTTGTAGTGGCACAGGTTTGGCTCGAATTAAAGCTGCCGGATTATATGCGGGAAATTACATCACTGATTACGACACAGGATAGTGCGATGCACGATATCCTGATTGCAGGTGGAAAAATGTTACTTTGTGCGTTTGGCAGTTTATTGGTAACGGTACTGGTAGCTGTCTGTGCATCACGGATTGCTTCGAATTTCAGTGCAATCGTACGTGGAAAGTTATTTGACAAGGTACAGTCTTTTTCAATGGAAGAGATCGGACGGTTTTCAACAGCGAGTCTGATCACGCGTTCTACAAACGATGTGACTCAGGTGCAGATGTTGATTGTAATGGGGCTGTCCATCATGTTGCGGGCACCAATCATGGCGGTGATGGCTATCTTGAAGATTGTTGATAAGAGTTGGCAGTGGACACTCTCCACGGGCGTTGCGGTTGTTGTATTATTGATTGTCGTTATTATCTGCGTCAGCTTATGTATGCCGAAGTTCAAACGCTTACAGAGTCTGACGGATGATATCAATCAAGTAACACGTGAGAATCTGACAGGCTTGAACGTTGTTCGCGCCTATAATGCGGAAGCATATCAGGAGGAGAAGTTTGAGAAGGTCAACAAGGATCTGACAGATACCCATTGGTTTACATCAAAGACTATGGCATTTATGATGCCGACGATTATGATGATCATGAATGGCCTTTCGCTTGCAATATATTGGATTGGCGCGGTTTTGATCAACGATGCACAGGATATGCAGGAAAAATTCACATTATTCTCGGATATGGTTGTATTTTCCTCGTATGCAATGCAGGTTGTCATGTCGTTCATGATGCTGGTTATGATATTTATTATGCTGCCGCGGGCATCGGTTGCAGCGAAGCGTATTTTGGAAGTATTAGATACTGAACCATCCATTGAGGATGGAACGAGAGATACGTTCCCGGTTATGAAAGATGGGGAAGTGGAATTCAAGGATGTCAGCTTCAAATATCCGGACGCAGAGGAATATGTATTAGAGCATATTTCTTTCTCTGCGAAGAAGGGCGAGACAATCGCGTTTATCGGTGCAACCGGATGTGGCAAGAGTACTGCTATCAATCTGATTCCGCGGTTTTATGATGCAACAGAGGGTGAGGTATTCGTCGATGGCGTGAATGTCAAGGAATATACGCAGGAAGCACTGCATAACAAAATTGGATATGTCAGCCAGAAAGCAATCTTGTTCTCCGGAACAATCGCTGACAATGTGGCATATGGCGAAAACGGAAAAGCACCTGCTACACAGGACGACATTGCGATGGCGGTAAAAGTAGCGCAGGCAAGTGAATTTGTTGAGAAGAAGGATCAGGGCTATGACGGGTATGTGGCTCAGGGTGGCTCAAACTTCTCAGGTGGGCAGAAACAGCGTCTGTCGATTGCGCGTGCGATTGCCAGACAGCCGGAGATCCTGATCTTCGATGATTCGTTCTCGGCACTTGACTATAAGACAGATAGAATCCTTCGGGAAGCACTGCGCAAGGAATGTAAGGATGCGACGAAGATCATCGTTGCACAGCGAATCGGTACAATCCGTGATGCGGATAAGATCATCGTGTTAGACGATGGACAGATCGCAGGTATGGGAACGCATGACGAACTTATGAAGAACTGCGAAGTGTACCAGGAAATCGCATATTCTCAGTTATCAAAGGAGGAGCTTGCATAATGGAAAAAGATAATTATGAAGTAGGTCAGAATAATCGTGCTCCAAAGGTTCCTCATCACGGTCCGGGCAGAGGCATGCGCCCCGGCGAAAAAGCAAAGAACTTCAAAGGTACATGGGCAAAGCTCCTTACGAACTGTAAGAAATACTGGGGTGCCATGATATTCGCGATTATCTGTGCAGGTATTGGAACCGTATTAACATTGATCGGACCGGATAAATTATCCAAGATGACCGATCTTATCACCGAGGGTGTAATGACCGGGATTGATATGGACGGAATCAAACGGATTGGAATCACGCTGATCTGCTTCTATGGATGCAGTGCGTTGTTATCTCTGGTCCAGAACCTGATTATGGGGTATGTAACACAGCAGGTATCAAAGGGACTCCGGAGCAACATCTCAAGGAAGATCAACCGCTTGCCGATGTGGTTTTACAATCAGACATCAACAGGGGATGTATTATCCCGTGTAACAAACGATGTTGATACAATTGCACAATCCTTTAATCAGAGCATGGGAAATCTTGTGACAGCGGTTACGCTGCTTCTTGGTTCTCTCATTATGATGATAAAGACAAATATCATAATGACGGTTGCAGCGATACTTTCAACGCTGCTAGGCTTTGTATTCATGGCTCTGATCATGAGCAAATCCCAGAAATATTTTGCGAGACAACAGATGCATCTGGGGGAAATCAATGGACATGTTGAGGAGATCTATGCCGGACACACAGTTGTGAAGGCGTATAATGGCGAGAAAAAATCAAAGGAAAAGTTCGATAAGATGAATGAAAATCTGCGTGACAGTGCCTTTAAGGCGCAGTGTCTCTCCGGACTTATGATGCCACTCATGACATTCATCGGTAACCTTGGCTATGTGGCGGTCTGTATTGTCGGTGCGCTTCTTGTAATGAATGATAAAATATCATTTGGTGTGATTATTGCGTTTATGATGTATGTACGTTACTTTACACAGCCACTCAGTCAGATCGCACAGGCGATGCAGGCACTGCAGTCTGCGGCTGCTGCCGGTGAACGTGTATTTGAGTTTACCGACGCAGAAGAGATGGAAGATGAGAGTACTAAGACGAAAAAGCTGAACGATGTGAAGGGTGAGGTATCCTTTGAGCATGTCAAGTTTGGCTATAAAGACAGCGATAAGGTTGTCATCCATGATTTTTCAGCTGTAGCAAAACCGGGACAGAAGGTTGCAATTGTCGGACCGACCGGTGCCGGTAAGACAACGATGGTGAATCTTTTAATGCGGTTCCATGAAATCTTAGATGGCGATATAAAAATCGATGGTGTATCCATCAAGGATATGACGCGGGAAGAAGTACACGACCAGTTCTGTATGGTATTACAGGATACATGGCTTTTTGAAGGAACGGTTCGTGAGAATCTCGTATACAGCCAGGAGAATGTACCGGAAGAAAAGATCGAGCAGGCGTGCAAGGCGGTTGGTCTGCACCGCTTTATCCGCAGTCTGCCGAAGGGCTATGACACGGTGTTGAATGATCAGGTTAACCTGTCACAGGGACAGAAGCAGCAGCTAACCATCGCCCGTGCGATGATTGCAGACCGCCCGATGCTGATATTAGATGAGGCGACAAGCTCTGTCGATACGAGAACCGAGCTTATCATCCAGAGAGCCATGGACGAACTGATGAAGGGAAGAACTTCGTTTGTAATCGCACACCGGCTTTCTACAATCAAGAATGCTGATCTGATCCTTGTATTGAAAGATGGCGATATCATCGAGAGCGGTACGCATGAGGAGCTGCTTGCGAAGAAGGGCTTCTATGCGGATCTCTACAACAGCCAGTTCGAGCAGGCGTCATAAAAATAAATTTGGAATCAGGACAAGCGCTCCCTGCATACATTTATGTGAATGTATGCAGGGAGCATTTTTTATGAGAAAGAAAACGACAAGGAGAATCCGACAGTCCATTGTAGCAGGTGTGGTCGGAGTGGCATGTATTTTCGGTTGTGAAAATCTGGAGGTCGCTTTTGCGGAGACAGCGACTGTGACAGATGCGACAGCAGAGGATGCAACGGCAGGAGAGAACGATGATGATACAGACATCGAGTCTGCGGAAACGATGTTTGTCGGAGATACCGGTGTACAGGCAGATGCGACGGGAACTGATGCAACGGAGATGGATGCGTATGATGAAATCAGTGGCGTGTCTGTCTTAAATGCGAACACGCAAAAAACACAGGTCAGCAATAAAAAATATGAGGGCGAATATCATATTGATTATATCCTGTCGCATTACAGCTATTTCGTACAAAACGATCTGGAGGGCGATTATGTAGCAGATACCGTCGGTGCGATCATGGTAGGAAATAAATTGAACCTGAAAAATACAGTGGGAAAGGTGAAAGCAGCGGCGTCCTATGCGCGATACCTGATCGATCTTGCCGATTATCATGCCGGTTCGTGGAATGATACAACGGGGATTGATACGAATTTTTACTATACAGAAAGCCATATGTCGTACAAAGACTGGCTGACAAACCGTATGGTGAAAGTGGCAGATGATTATATCAATATGGACGAAGCGTTTGGTGTTATTAAACAGGAATCGCAGGCGTTGGAGAAGGCTGGGCAGGCAGGCTATATGGAACAGGGAGACCTGATCATTGACTTTGCAGATTCTAAGACGATCACCGTCAGCGGGACAGATTTCTCAAATGCAAAGCGTGTGATTCTGAAAAATGTAACTGCGGAAGACATTTTCTCAAATGCCTATACAATCTCCATTTCCGGAGACGGGGATTATGCATTGGATACTGGTAAGATTGAAATTGGTGGAACTCCATTGAACAACAATTACTTCTTCAATCTGGCGAAAAACAGACCGGAAGGTGCACAGGGCGGTCAGTATTACAGTGGTGGCTTTGGACTCGTCTGGAACTTCCCGGATGCCAAGAATATTACAGCAAGCTTTCTGACTGGTCATATCATTGCGCCATCTGGAAATGTGTCACTGATCGGCGGCAATCATGAAGGGCAGGTAATCGCACAGAATGTAAATGCGAGTTCGGAATCACATTTTTATCCATACAATGTGACAACAACCGAGACGACAACCACGGAAGCTACAACCACAGAAACAACGACGACAGAGACAACAACGACTGAGAGTACGACAACAGAAATAACAACGACTGAGAGCACGACCACAGAAAATGGAACAACAACTGAGATAGCTACAACGACCGAAACTGCAACGACCCGAGCAGCCTTAGTCGTGAACCCAAAGGCAAGCTCGACTTCCACACAGGTGCAGACACCGGTAGTTGTAGCAAGTGATGATACGGTGAAAACTGGAGATTCTATGGCGCTTGGTATCGTGATTACACTGCTGGTAGCGTCAGGTGGAGGACTGCTGTTATTTACAGCATTTCATGAACATAAAAAGAAATAATCTGCATATAAGTAGTTATAAGAGATAACGGATGCGTAAAATATGCAGATTATAAGACGATATCTGGCAGGAATCATCGTGGTAGTCTGTCTGCTTTCTTCTGTATTTTCGATGCAGAGCAGGCAGGTTGCTGTTTATCTGCCTATGCAGGCAAATACGGAGATGGAAAAGCGTGCGTGCTGGATTTCCTATATCGATATGGAATCGGAATTATCCGATAAAAGCGAGGCGGCTTTCCGGGCGAAGGTGCATGCCATGTATGATACCGTGAAAAGATATGGCTTAAATACGGTGATCGTACATGCGCGGGCAATGGGAGATGCCTTTTATCCATCGGACTATTTTCCGTATTCCGAATATATGTCCAAATCCCGGACATATCCGGGCTATGATCCGTATGAGATCATGGTAGCTGTGGCACATGAGGAGGGACTTCGTTTTGAGGCGTGGATCAATCCGTATCGGCTGTCGCTGGGGGAAGAAACGACGGCAAGCTTTGAACATACACCGTTCTATGCGAAATACCAGTCTATGATACTTGAATATCAGGGGCAAAATGGTACATGTCTGGTGTTGGATCCGCAAAGTGCGGAGGCACAGCAGTTAGTCGTAAATCAGGTGGCAGAGATCTTAGAACGCTATCCAGTGGATGGTATTCATTTCGATGATTATTTCTTTGTTGACGGCATGCAGGATACGCTGCCACAGGAAGAAAAAATGCAGGCGGTAAATGCACTTGTCCAGAAAGTATACCAGACGGTCAAACAGAAACGTCCAGACTGTGAGTTCGGAATCAGTCCGGCAGGAAATCCGGATTATGCACGAAGTCAGGGGGCAGATATTGATACGTGGCTTTCACAGGAAGGATATGTGGATTATGTGATGCCGCAGATTTACTGGACGGATCGCTATGTGACAGATGGAAAAGAAGTTCCGATGTTTTCGAACCGGTGCGAGGTATGGCAGACGCTGCATACGAACCCGGAGATTAAGCTGTATGCCGGGCTTGCACTCTACCGGGTGGGGGAAACTTCAGATACCGATCTGGACTGGGCGCTTCGCGAGGATAATCTGGCAACACAATGTGCGCATATCTATGGCATGGGATATGATGGATTTGCGTTGTTCCGATATGCTTATCTGAAGGAGAATGGTACACAGGTGGAACTTCAGAATCTATATAGCTATCTCAAAAAACAGGCGGGTATTCTGACTTCTGAAGTGGATGCTGGTATTGTATATACGGTTCATATGCAGACTTTTGGCTGGCAGGAAGCAAAAATGGACGGCATTGTGGCAGGATATACAAAGCAGGAAAAATCCGTTGAAGCGGTGCGCATCCAGCTTGGCGCATATGTCCCGAAAGGAAATGTCCGGTATGCGGTTGAGACGGCACAGGGACAAAGTGCATGGCGGAAGGACGGCGAACAGGCGGGCAGTGTTGGACAGAAGGAACCGCTGCTTGGAATCCGGATCAATCTCACAGGCGGAATCTCAGATTCCTATGATATTTTGTACCGCGTTTATGTGTCGGCACAGGGCTGGACGGACTGGGGAAAAAATGGCACGTATACTGGAGGCGGTACGATACAGGCATTGCAGGTAAAACTTGTAAAAAAGGCGGAATAGGTACTTGCAAAACAATAAAAACATGTTATAATATATAAGACTTGAATACAGATGACGCAGAGTGGGTTATAAAAACCCACTCTTTGTTTTTGAAAAGGCAAAAAAGTCAGAAAGGTGGCAGACGTGAAAAAACAGGAAATTGAACAACACTGCACAGAACTTGTGACTCCGATTATCGAAGAGCATGGGTTTGAGCTAGTGGATGTAGAGTACGTAAAGGAAGGCTCTGATTATTATCTGCGTGTGTATGCGGATAAGGAAGGCGGCATCAATATTGATGACTGTGTTCTGATCAGCCGGAGCTTGGAGGAAAAACTGGATGCTGCGGACCGGATGACAGACCCGTATATTTTGGAAGTAAGCTCACCGGGACTTACAAGACCGCTCAAGAAGGACAAGGATTTTAAACGGAATCTTGGCAAAAAGGTAGAGGTAAAACTTTACCGTGCGGTGGATGGCAGTAAGGAATTCGAGGCAATCCTGACAGGATACACTGATACGACGATCACATTGCAGCTCGATCCGGCGGAAGAACCAAAAGAATTTTCAAGAAACGATATTTCTATGATAAGATTGGCATTTGAGTAGAAGAGGAGGATAAAAAAATGTCAGAGATTATTGATGCTTTAAATCAATTAGAGCGCGAAAAAAGTGTCAGCAAGGAACTGGTGATGGAGGCGATTGAAAAATCACTGGTTGCAGCATGTGAGAAAGATTATGGAAAGAATGTACTTGTGGAAGCACATATGGACCGTGAGACTGGTGCGATCACAGTTGTACGCAAGAAGGAAGTTGTAGAGGAAGTCGAGAATGATGAGAATCAGATTTCCCTGACAGAAGCAAAAGCAATGGATGACAAGTACGAGATCGGTGATTTCGTAGAGTATCCACTGGAGTCTATGGACTTTGGACGTATGGCAGCACAGAAGGCAAGAAGCATTATCATCCAGAACATCAAAGAGGGTGAGCGTGATGCGATCTACGAGCGTTTTGCCTGCAAGGAGCATGACATTGTAAACGGTGTGGTACAGCGTTTCGTAGACAATACGATCTATATCAGCCTCGATGAGAAGACAGAGACCAGACTCAAGGAAAATGAGCAGGTAAAATCAGAGCATTACAAGGTTGGCGACCATATTAAGCTGTATGTGGTTGAAGTGAAAAAACCGGAGAAGAAAGAAAACAAGCGTAAGGACGGAAAGGATAAGAAGAACAATACAGGTATTAACATCCACGTATCCCGTACCCATCCAGAGCTTGTAAAGCGTTTGTTTGAAAATGAGATTGAAGAGATCCAGAATGGTGTTGTAGAGATCATGGGTATCTCTAGAGATGCAGGTTCCCGTTCGAAGCTTGCAGTTCGTTCGTTAGATCCAAACGTAGATCCAGTTGGTGCCTGCGTAGGTATGGCAGGTGCGAGAGTCAATACAATCGTCGATGATTTAAAGGGCGAGAAGATCGATGTTATCGCATGGGATGAAGATCCAGAGGTTTATATCAAGAATGCATTAAGCCCATCCGATGTAATCTGGGTACAGGCGTACACAGAAGAGCAGGACGGAAAGCAGAAGAAGTGTGCAAGAGTTGTTGTACCAGACGATCAGCTTTCCCTTGCAATTGGTAAGGAAGGACAGAACGCAAGTCTGGCTGCAAAGCTGACAGGCTATAAGATTGATATCAAGAGTGAGTCACAGGCACGTGATCTGGGTATGATTATAGATGATTATGACGACGATTACGCCGATGACTATGAAGATGAGGAGTAGATAACTTGGCAAAGCAGATACCACTTCGACAGTGTGTAGGCTGTCGGGAGATGAAACCAAAGACAGAGCTTGTCAGAGTCATTAAGACGCCGGAAGATGAGATATGTCTGGACAAGACCGGAAGAAAAAATGGACGTGGTGCTTACATCTGTCTGAATCAGGCGTGCTTGGAGAAAGCAAAGAAAACAAAAGCACTGGAGCGTTCGTTGAAGACGGAAATTCCGGAAGAAATCTACCAGACCATCGCAGAGGAGATGATATAGTTGGCACAAAATCAGAATCGTGCATTGTCTATGCTTTCGATTGCTGCAAAAGCAGGAAAAGTACAGAGCGGCGGATTCCTGACCGAGAAAGCGATTCAGGAGGGCGTTGCATATTTCGTGATCATCGCAGAGGATGCATCGGGCAATACGCAGAAGAAATTCATGGATAAATGCAAGTATTACGAGATTCCGTATACGATTGCGTTTGACAGCACGACGCTCGGCAGACAGATCGGAAAACAGGAGCGGACGGTACTTGCAGTGACAGATGCAGGTCTGGCAAAACAGATTTCTGACAAGTTGGATTAGTTTAAGATTGGAGGTGTAACCCATGAGAGTACACGAGTTTGCAAAACAGTTGACAGCAGAACTTGGAAAAGAAGTAAAAAGCAGTCAGATTATTGATATATTGAGCGGTAAAAAAGAAGGGTTAAAAGCACAGAGCAGCATTGATGATGCAATGATGAAATTTGTGCGGGAGTCTTTGGGCGGAAACAAGCCGGTTGAGGCAAAGAAAGAAGAGCCGAAGAAGGCAGGGCCAAAGAAGGAAGAAGGAAAAAAGGAAGCACCAAAGCAGGAGAACAAGAAGGTGCAGCCAAAGCCAAACAACAATTCCAATTCCGGTAATCAGAATAACCAGAATAAGAAGAACAATAACAATAATAACAACCAGAACCGCAACAACAATCAGGGTAAAAATAATAACAATAACGGAAACAATCAGGGCAGAAATAATAACAATAAGCAGAACAATAATGGAAATAATCAGGGCAAGAATAATAACAACAAGCCTGCAAATGGCAATAACCAGAATGGAGCCAAGCAGGAGAGCCGTGGTACAAATTTCCGGAACGCGGTAAGCAACAACCGTAACACAAGAAATAACAACAATAATAACAACCGGTTTAACAACAATAATAACCGGAACAATAATAACAACAAGAATCATCAGCCAGCACCAAAGAAGCAGGAGCCGGTAGAACCAGTGATCAAGACAATCAAGCTGCCAGAGGTACTGACTGTCGGCGAGCTTGCAAGTAAGATCAAGGTGCCAGTGGCACAGTTGATCAAGAAGATGTTTATGGCAGGTAAGATGTACAATGTAAACTCTGACCTTCCATTTGATGAGGCAGCTGACATTGCACTTGAATACAACTTCATTGCAGAGGAAGAGGAAAAGGTTGATGTGATCGAAGAACTTCTCCGTGAGGAGGAAGAGGACGAGGCAGATATGACTTCCAGACCACCAGTTGTCTGCGTTATGGGACACGTTGATCATGGTAAGACATCCCTGCTCGATGCAATCCGTAATTCTGATGTAACAGCTGGTGAGGCTGGTGGTATTACACAGCATATTGGTGCGTCTGTAGTATCTATCAATGGTCAGAAGATTACATTCCTGGATACACCGGGACATGAGGCATTTACAGCGATGCGTATGCGTGGTGCACAGTCAACAGATATTGCAATCCTTGTAGTTGCAGCCGATGATGGTGTTATGCCACAGACCGTAGAGGCAATCAACCATGCGAAAGCAGCTGGCATCGAGATCATTGTTGCAATCAATAAAATTGATAAGGAAAGTGCGAATATCGACCGTGTAAAGCAGGAGTTGATGGAATACGAGCTCGTACCAGAGGACTGGGGCGGTTCGACAATCTTCTGTCCGGTATCTGCACATACAAAGGAAGGTATTGATAACCTTCTGGAGATGATCATCCTGACCGCTGAGATCCTGGAGCTCAAGGCAAACAAGAACCGGAAGGCACGTGGTATTGTCATCGAGGCACAGCTTGATAAGGGACGTGGTTCTGTTGCAACCATTCTGGTACAGAAGGGTACTTTGCATGTGGGCGACTGTCTGGCAATCGGTGATGTGCATGGTAAGGTGCGTGCGATGTTCGACGATAAGGGGCGCAAGGTGAAGGAGGCGACTCCATCTATGCCAGTTGAGGTACTTGGCTTAAATGGCGTTCCAAATTCTGGAGAGATTGTAATTGCCACAGAAAATGAGAAGGAAGCGCGTACGATTTCCGAGGCATTTATCAACCGTGGCAAGGAAAAACTGATTGCAGATACAAAGCAGCGTATGTCTCTCGATGACCTTTATAACCGGATTCAGGAAGGTAATGTAAAGGATCTGAACCTTATCATCAAGGCAGATGTACAGGGTTCTGTAGAGGCGGTTAAGCAGAGCTTGCTTAAGCTTTCCAACGAGGAAGTGGCAGTTAAATGTATCCACTCCGGTGTTGGTGCAATCAATGAGAGTGATGTAATTCTTGCTTCTGCAAGTAATGCGATCATCATTGGATTTAATATTCGTCCGGACAATCAGGCGAAGGAAGTTGCAGAGCGTGAGAAGGTTGATATCCGTCTGTATCGTGTCATTTACAATGCGATTGAGGATATCGAAAGTGCGATGAAGGGTATGCTTGATCCAATCTTCGAGGAGAAGGTCATCGGTCATGCAGAGGTTCGTCAGACTTACAAGGCTTCTGGTGTTGGTACAATCGCTGGTTCATATGTATTAGATGGTACGATCCAGAGAAACTGCAAAGTTCGTATCAGCCGGGAAGGTGAGCAGATCTTCGAGGGTGAGCTTGCATCTCTGAAGCGTTTCAAGGACGACGTAAAGGAAGTTAAGACAGGATTTGAATGTGGTCTTGTTATGGATGGATTCAATGATATCAAGGAAGGCGATATCATTGAGGCATATATTATGGTTGAGGTACCAAGATAGAAATGAGAAAGACAAGTCATAAATCACAGCGAATCAATGGGGAAGTCCAGAAGGAACTTTCCCGGATCATTCGGATGGAGTTAAAAGATCCACGTATCAATCCCATGACATCGGTAACGGATGTCATGGTGACACAGGATCTGAAATATTGTAAGGCATATATCAGTGTATTAGGCGATGCAGAATCTGGTGCAGAGACGTTAAAGGGCTTAGAGCAGGCGAGTGGATTTATCCGCCGCGAGCTGGCGCGTACGATCAATCTCCGAAATACACCGGAGCTTACGTTTGTATTGGACACATCAATCGAGTATGGAAATTATATGTCTAAGCGTATCGATGAGGTAATCAAAGAGGATCAGAGTAAGCAGAATGAAGAAGAGTGAATTATTAAATCTAATTGAAGATGCAAAGACAATCGGAATATTCGGGCATATCCGCCCGGATGGCGATTGTGTTGGTTCGTGCTTAGGACTGTACAATTATATTCAGGACAACTATGACGCAGAGGTGACCGTGTATCTGGAGAAGATTCCAGATAAGTTTTCGTTCTTAAAGGGCGCGGATGCCATCTGCCATGAACCAGAGTCTCGTGTATTGGATCTTGCAATTTCTCTGGATTGTGGAGACCGCGATCGGCATGGAAGCTTCTATGAGCTTTTCGGTATGGCGAAGAAAAGTGCCTGCCTGGATCATCATAGAAGTAATCAGGGCTTTGGGGATTATTACTATTGTGATGCGGACGCATCTTCTGCAAGTGAAGTATTGTTCCGGCATATTGATCCAGAGAATATCTCGCTTGCCTGTGCAGAGTGTCTGTATCTCGGTATCGTACATGATACCGGCGTGTTCAAGTATTCGGCATGTACAAAGGATACAATGCAGGTAGCCGGTGAATTGCTCGCACATGGCGTGGATGCACAGAAGATTATCGACGATACCTTTTACAGAGTCAGCTACAAGCAGAATCTGCTTATGGGACAGGCGATGGTCAATGCAAAGCTGGCACTGTCCGGACAGGTTGTCTACACATTTGTGACAAAGGAGATGTTCGATACCTTTGGCTGCGGAAAAGAAGAGACAGATGGCATTGTGGATCGTATCCGCGTGATTGACGGTGTGGAGGTCGCGATATTTGTATACCAGCTTGGCGATGCAATGAAGGTCAGCCTGCGTTCTATCCGCAAAGTCAATGTGAGCAAGATTGCAGTTGCCTATGGCGGTGGCGGACATATCCGTGCGGCTGGCTTTGAAGTGACCGGCGATTTTGATACAGTCGTTGCAGATATTATAAAGATGATAGAGGAACAGCTTTGATAGACGGGATTTTAAATGTTTATAAAGAACAGGATTATACATCATTTGATGTCGTGGCAAAGCTTCGCGGCATCTTAAAACAGAAAAAGATCGGACATACCGGGACACTTGATCCAATGGCAGAAGGTGTCCTGTTGGTTTGTCTTGGTAAGGCGACAAAGCTGGTAGATCTTCTGACCGAAGGAGATAAATGCTACCGTGCGACGATGAAGCTTGGCTATGAGACGGATACCGAGGATGTGACCGGTGAGACGACTGCGGAAGGTGATGCAGCAGTGCTCGCGCAGCTGACACAGGCAGACGTGAAACGTGCAATTTTGTCCTTCATTGGCAAGTATGACCAGATACCACCGATGTATTCTGCCATCAAAAAGGATGGAAAAAAATTATACGAATATGCCAGAGCCGGAATCGAGGTCAAACGAGAACCAAGACCGGTTGAGATTTATGCAATCCAGGACATTACGAAGGAAGCGGACGATACTTACAGCTTTGATGTGTATTGTTCGAAAGGCACGTATATCCGGTCGTTGTGCCGGGATATCGGAAGAAAACTTTCTTGTCTGGCTGTGTTGTCCGGTTTACACCGGAAAGAAGTGCATGGATTTTCTGTGACAGATGCATTGACGCTGCAGGAGATCGAGGTACGGCAGGCAGATGGAACCCTGCAGGACGCAATCCTGCCAGTGGATGCACTTTTGAAACAGTATCCGGCATATGAGATTACCGAACAGGCAGAGAATTATCTGAGAAATGGAAACAAGCTTTCTCCTCGGTTTTTCAAAGATATGGGAGAAAGACGGGATACGAGAATCCGGGTGTATCATGCAGGCAAGTTTGTAGCCTTATATGATTACAAAGAGGAAGAACAGATATACAAACCATTTAAAATGTTTTTATGAGGAAACTGACGTGAAGAAACTAGCATACAATGACGTGAATATCGCAGATACTGTTGTGGCATTAGGAAAATTTGAGGGCTTGCACAAGGGACATATGTTGCTTATCAACAAAGTATTGCAGTTGTCCCATGAGGCAGGAAAACAATCGGTCGTATTTTCCATCGACATGCCGGGCACAAAGCGCATCTATACAATTCCAGAGCGGGATCGGCTGTTGGAGGAACTTGGTATAGACTGGAATGTTACTTGTGAATTTACGAAGAAGTTTGCGGCGATGAAGCCGGAGACATTTATCAAGGATGTGTTAGTGGAGCGGTTGCACCCGGAATATGTGGTCGTCGGCAATGATTTTCGGTTTGGCAAAAACCGGCAGGGCGATGTGACGATGCTGCAGGAATATGGAACCCGGTATGGCTTTGAAGTGCTTGCGTTTGAGAAGCTGCGGGAGCAGGGGACAATTATCAGTTCCTCCTATATTCGGGAGCAGATTGAACAGGGGGCAGTGGATGTCGTCCGTGAATATATGGGACGCCCATATAGTATTTCCGGGATTGTCCAGTATGGAAAACAGCTTGGAGCTACAATTGGATTCCCAACAGCCAACTTGATTCCAACGGAAGAAAAATTGTTAGTGCCAAATGGCGTATATGAGACGCGTGTCACAGTGAATAACCAGCATTATCGCGGTGTGACGAACGTGGGAGATAACCCGACCGTGGACGCAGATCATAAAATTAAGGTGGAGACAAATATTCTGGATTTCAATGAAAATCTATATGGAACCTGCCTGAAAATCGAATTTTTACGACAAATTCGAAAAGAAATAAAATTTGATAGCATAGAAGCCTTGAAAAATCAGATCAAATCGGATATACTAGAAGTCGCGCACCAGTAGCTCAGTGGATAGAGCAATGGCCTCCGGAGCCATGTGCGGAGGTTCGATTCCTCTCTGGTGCATTTTTGTATATTGTTGTTCGAAGGAGGACATATGAGTAAGAAGGGTAAAAAAGGAAAGAAAAAGATAGCAGGCCTGATGCTGTTCCTTGGCTGGATGATCTTTATTCTGCTTGCCGTTGTATTCTATTTCTATTTCTTCTCGGATCTGGATCTGAGAATGTTTAACAAAGACAAAGCGACGCAGACGGATGCACAGCAGACGAACCAGACCGGCTTTTCTTACGAGACAAATGCAAATCTGGATATCAATTCCCTGATTATAGAGTATTATGCAGCGTTGGCGGTTTGCGATCAGGACAAGCTGAAGACCTATGTTACAGATCCAAGCCAGTTCGATGATATGACCGTTTATCAGCAGCGTTCCGCTGTGATCAAGGCATATTCAAATGTGAATTGTTACACGATGCCGGGATACACGGAAGATGCGACACTTGTGTATGTAACAAGCAACTTGAGTATGGCGAACATTACAAGTGTTCCTCTGAATATTAATCAGTTCTATGTTGTGAAAACAGCAGATGGATATAAGATTGATAATTCAGCACATTCGCAGGAAGTTACGAATTACATCGAGACACAGAGTCAGTCAACGGATATTCAGAATCTGTACAAAGCAGTACAGGATAACGTAAACAGTTGTATTGCAAATGATGCGGCATTCGCAGAGTTCTACAATACGATCAGTTCCGGACAATAATAAAAAATAAGGGCTGTTGTTCGTCAACAGCCCTATTATTATATCCATGTATTTTACAAGAAATCATCCGCACCATCTTCGTCTTCGTCCTCATCGGCTGCACGGACATCAATGCCACGTGGCGGAACCGGAGTGGAGAATACGATCTGTGTTTCTGTGTTTCCGTATTTCTGGAGTTGCCCGATGAAAGTATCAAGCTCCATTGTGCTAGGGAAGCATACTTTAATCAACATGGAGTATGCACCGGTAACGCAGTTACACTCCAAAACGTTCGGACATGCTTGGATAAACGGGTAGAATTCCGGTTTCCGTTTTGGATCGAGCGCCATGTTTATAAAGGCTGTAATGTGATACCCGAGAGACACTGGGGCAACACTTGCGTGATAGCCGGAGATGATTCCGCTTTTCTCTAAACGCTCAATACGGGCAGAGACAGCGGGGGAGGAAAGAAATACTTTGCTTGCCAGATGCTTCAATGGATATCTGGCATTTTCCTGTAATAAGTGAAGAATTTTTTTATCAATATTATCCATAATATGCCTCCTTTACACTTTTTCTAAAATTTATAAAGCGATTATACAACTGTTAATATAAAAATGCAACTATAAAATTAATAAAATTAAGGGGAATGCCATGTCTAACGAAATTCGATTAAATAAATACTTAAGTGAAGCAGGAATCTGTTCCCGCCGGGAAGCCGACAGGCTGATTGAAGCCGGAAAGGTAACGGTGGATGGAACAATCGCGGATCTTGGGACACGCGTCGGCGATTCTTCAGTTGTTACCTGCAATGGAAAGCCGGTACATCTGCATACGAAAAAGGTGATCTATGCATACAATAAGCCGATCGGACAGGTCTGTACATCGAAGGATGCTGATCCGGACAGTATCTTCCGGTATGTAGAGTTCCCGGAGCGGGTAAACTATGTAGGACGTCTTGATAAGGATTCGACCGGACTTTTGCTTCTTACAAATGACGGAGATCTGGCAAATGAGATCCAGCGCTCCAGAAACAATCATGAAAAGGAATACCATGTGCGAGTCAACATAGATATCACAGAAGATTTTATTAAGAAGATGTCGGAGGGCGTTGAGATTTTAGATACGGTAACGAAACCATGTAAAGTCAAAAAGACCGGAACGAGAAATTTCTCGATCATATTGACACAGGGATTGAACCGGCAGATCCGGCGGATGTGCGATGCATTGCATGTACGGGTTGTGCACTTAAAGCGTGTCCGAATCATGAATATTCGTCTTGGAAGCTTACGACCGGGTGAGTTTCGGACGCTGACGCGGGAGGAAGAACAGGAGCTGCGGAGACTGGTGCAGAAGAGATCGTGACAGGAAAAGGAGAAAATGATGGATGCAAAAACAGAGCGTATGAAAGAATTGGTGGAGCTGTTAAATCAGGCTTCCAAAGCATATTATCAGCAGGATACAGAGATCATGTCCAATCTGGAATATGATGCGTTGTATGATGAGCTTGCGGCGTTAGAGCAGGAGACCGGTCTGATCTTATCCAAAAGCCCGACACAGAATGTCGGTTACGAGATCATCAGTGAGCTGCCGAAGGAACGGCATCCGGCCCCAATGTTATCTTTGGACAAGACAAAAAGTGTTGAGGATCTGGCAGCGTGGCTGGGTGATAAAACAGGAGTCATGTCGTGGAAGATGGATGGACTGACGGTTGTATTAACTTACGAGGATGGCGTGCTTGTGAAGGCAGTCACACGTGGAAACGGCGAGATCGGTGAGGTCATCACGAACAATGCGAAGGTATTTGCGAATCTGCCGAACCAGATCGCGTACAAAGGTCCGCTTACGATCCGTGGCGAGGCGGTCATTACCTATACAGATTTTGAGCGTATCAATGCCACGATTCCGGATATTGACAGCAAATATAAAAACCCGAGAAACTTATGCTCCGGCAGTGTGCGGCAGCTCAATAATCAGATCACAGCCGAGCGGAATGTGCATTTCTTTGCGTTTAATATGCTTGATACCGGAGATGCGGAAATCGATGCAACGATGAATTCAAAGTTTGATTTCCTGACTTCACTTGGTTTTGAGGTTGTGGAACACGTCGATGTCACAGCGGCAACGATGCAGGAGATGGTCACACATTTTGCAGAGAAAATCGAGACGAACGATTTCCCATCTGATGGACTCGTGCTTTCGTTTGATGATGTGGAATATGGTAAAAGTCTTGGACGGACAGCGAAATTCCCGCGGGATTCGATCGCATTTAAATGGGCAGACGAGGAAGCGGAGACAACGCTTCGGCATATTGAGTGGAGTCCGTCCCGTACCGGGCTGATCAATCCGGTGGCAGTCTTTGATGCGGTATCGCTCGAAGGAACGTCTGTGAGCCGTGCCAGTGTCCACAATGTGAGCATTGTGAAGCAGTTACAGCTTGGAATCGGTGATACGATCAAGGTGTATAAGGCGAATATGATCATCCCGCAGATCAGTGAGAACCTGACGAAATCCGGTACACTCGAGATTCCGGATACTTGTCCGGCGTGTGGCGGTAAGACAGAGATCCGCGAGGACAATCAGGCACAGACGCTTGTATGTCCGAATCCGGCATGCCCGGCAAAGGCAATCAAGCTATTCACACATTTTGTATCACGAAACGCGATGAACATCGATGGTTTATCTGAGGCAACGCTGCAGAAGTTCTTAGACTGCGGCTTTATTGAAGAGTTGTATGATATCTACCGGATTGACCGCTATGAGACAGAAATCGTGAAATTAGAGGGCTTTGGGCAGAAGTCCTACGACAATATGATGGAGAGCATCGAGGCAAGCCGTACGACACAGCTTGCGCGTGTCCTGTATGGACTTGGAATTTTGAACGTCGGTACCGCCATGGCAAAATCCATCTGCAAATATTTCAAAGATGATGTGGAGGCAATTATCCATGCCGATGCAGCGCAGTTTGCCGAGATTGAGAAGATCGGCGATGTGATCGCAGAGGGCATTGTGGCATATTTCGCAGATCCGAACAATATCCGGGTACTGCGTGAGATCTTGAAGGAAGTGACACTTGTCGTCGAGGAGAATACGGCACCACAGGATCTCGAAGGCAAGACATTTGTCATTACTGGTTCACTCAATCATTTTGCAAACCGGGATGAACTTAAAAAATTGATCGAAGACCGTGGCGGAAAAGTCGCAGGCAGTGTTTCTTCGAAGACCACGTACCTGATCAATAACGATGTATTATCTTCCTCATCGAAGAATAAAAAGGCGAAATCATTGGGAATTCCGATTATTTCCGAGGATGATTTCTTGCAGTTATAAAAAATTCGTGGTATGCTTTAGCTTTAGAGAAGAAAAGAGGTTTTAGAGATGCCGATTAGAATAGACAACGATCTGCCAGTGAAGAAAGTACTGGAACAGGAAAATATATTTGTGATGGACGAACACCGTGCTATGACACAGGATATACGTCCACTTGACATTTTGATTTTAAATCTGATGCCGTTAAAGGAAGATACGGAGTTGCAGCTTCTGCGCAGCCTGTCAAACACACCACTGCAGGTAAATATCTCCTTTATCCGCACGATGTCCTATGAATCAAAGCATGTATCCGAATCACATCTGGAGCGTTTCTACAGTGACTTTGAACATGTAAAGAACAGGAAATGGGATGGTCTGATCATTACCGGAGCACCGGTGGAGAATATGGAGTTTGAGGAAGTGGAGTACTGGGATGAACTGACTGCTATCATGGACTGGTCAGTTACGAATGTTACGTCCACACTGCATATCTGCTGGGGTGCACAGGCGGGACTTTACTATCGTTATGGTGTGAAAAAATACCAGCTTCCAGAGAAGTTTTCCGGTGTGTATAAGCATTATACGTTCCATAAACGGACACCACTGGTACGTGGATTTGATGATTCATTCTTAGTGCCACAGTCCCGTTATACCGGTGTGGATAAACAGGCAATCGTCGACAATCCACTTCTGGAGATCGTTGCTGAGTCTGATATTACCGGACCATATCTGATTATCGGAGAAGATGGCAAGAATATCTTCGTAACCGGACATCCGGAGTACGATACATTTACACTCGATCAGGAATATAAACGCGACATCAAGCGTGGCTTAAATCCGAATATTCCGGTTAATTATTATCCGGATGATGATCCGGAGCAGAAGCCGATTAAGTCATGGAGATGTCATGCGAATACACTCTATGCAAATTGGCTCAATTATTACGTATATCAGAGCACCCCGTATGACTGGACGAAAAAGGTTACAGGAATTGGGAAATAAGGGCATTTTTGATAAATATATATTTCATAAAAAACTATATAAAACTATATAATTAAATGCCTAAATGGTGTAAAAATGGTGTACGAAATTAATCAAATGGTGTACAAATTTTAAAGAAGCTATTGCGTGATTAAAATATGAGAAGAATGAACAGTTCTTCTCTTTTTTTATTTTAAAAATAAATCCACATAATATAAATAGAGCTATATATTCATGATGATTGGAGATTGAATTATGGCTACTTTTTTTTTATGGAGGACAAATACATGTATCTTAATATATGTAAGGTCGATAATAAGGTTATTGACTTCAAAATATCTGAATCAAAAAAGGAAAATAGTGATTTCAATAAATCATTGGTCACAGCCGGTTTTTCATTTTGGAAAGATTGTAACATAGACATCTGGCATGTGAATAACATGCAGGATGCAAAAAAAATTCTACTATCATACCCATTAAATAAAAAACGAGTATTTGAATCTATAGAAGAGTCTATGGAAGAAACAAAAATCATTTGCTATTGTCCTGACTGTGGACATATAACAAAAAGTGCAGATAACTATTGTTCTATCTGTGGTTTTAAATTTAGATAGTAGCCACCCCCTTCAATCTGAAGGGGGATTTTTTATTATTCTTCATTGACGTCATTCTCTATATAGATATGTGATTACAGATAATTTGGAGTAAAACACATGTCCGAAAAAAATTTTTACTTGCCATAGTAAATGGCAGAAATGGAGGACTATATGAAGAAAGTTATCAGAGCTGCTGTTGAAAAAATGGCAAGTGCAATAGAAAAAATTGATGCAAAATTATCACATCAGAGAATTACGATAAAAGAAATTATTACTTTATTGGCAACTTTCATATTAATGTGGTTTGCGGTATCTTATATTGATGTTGTGCTGCATAATACCCCGGATACTTTGGGATATGAAAATTATGCCGACTGGAATTTAATTCAGATAATTTTTAACTGATTCGGACAACCCCTTGGCAACAAGGGGTTTTTTATTTGTCTTATAATCAACCAATCTATATATAAGGTAAATCATAGAGATACAGGAAGGAGGAACAAATCAAATAATCTTTACCTAATAAAAAATGGAGGACTGTACAATGAAAAAGTATTATCTAAATGACGATGAAACATTGAATTTTTCGTCAAGAGAGGATTTCCAATCGTATATTGATTACAGAAAGGAAACTGATGAATGGAAGTTACATTTCATTAATACACTTGCTTGTTATGGAGTGAATAAACTTCCACTATTTACGCCAAGCGATTGTAAGGATATTAAAGTGGATATGGGAACATACCACATTGATGTAAAAGATATCAACTCGGCAGGAAAAGAAGAACAGGAATGCATCGATGCAGAATTACCATTTTTATGTATTCCGGAAGAAAAGGGGTACAGAGCGATTCCAACCAGAGGAATTGCGTATAATACAATTTTGCAACGTGCAGAGCTGCAATGTGGTTTGATGACTCGCTTTGAACCTAAAACCAACAAACAGGTACATCCTGCAAAGGAGAAGTATGAGTGGATCACAAAGGCGTTCTCATATTACGGGGATATTTCCAAGATACTCATTCGTGATGGAAAGGTTTCGGCGGTTCTTTCAAAAGAGTATCAGATTTTGCCAGTAAAAGATCTGATTGATGTGCTTGAAGATGAATTGAAAGCAATTCATGAAAATCTTACTTTCGAAAGTGCAAGTATATCCCATGAGTACACCATTGCAAAATATCTGCTGAAAGATAGAGTAATCGAAGAATCATTGAGACTGAAACTTAATGATTTTGGGTGTAATGTTACGAGTCTTACTGCTGGAGTGCAATTTTCATCATCTGACGTAGGATTATCATCTGTGCGAGTCAATGTATTCATCAGATGTGATGGCATATTGATGGTCCTTGGTGGAATCTCAATGCCACACAAAGGAGATTCATCTATTGAAAAATATCATGAATGTTTTGATAATTTTGGTCTTATATTACAGGAAATGGAGGATAAGATTGAAAAATTAGGAAACATGGATATCAAAGATGTTCGGAATACGGTTAGTCTTGTAGCAGAGAAATACCCGGCAATCTTTCCAGTAAAAGCGACAGAGGAAGTATTAGAAGATCTTTCAAGCACCGGAACCGGAATGGATGTATTCATCGCATTGAACGACATTGTTGATCGACATATCAAGCAAAATAATGTTTCCCCAACGCGTTATCTTCAAATTACGGAGCAGGTATATTCATTTGTGAATACGCCGTTTGATAAAATTGAATCAGGCGAGGCAACCTTGAAAAATAAAAAATTCTAGGACGAGGAGATGAAAATATGAGGATTAATCAATATTCAACAATTTTAGATGAAGACAGAAAGCCGATTTTGGTAAAAGAGAAATCTTCAAATTTTTCAGCGGTATCTAACATCCGGCATCATACAGATATTGTGGCAATTCTTAATGGCATTTTTCATGCCGACAGACTGCCAGAAGAACATGCATGGACGTTTGCCGTTAGAAAAGATCGTTTAATTGGAATTTTCGAGTTGTCTCATGGAACATTTAATGCAACATTTATGCAACCACGAGAAATTTTCACACAATTATGTCTCTGTGGAGCAACAGCATTTATTGTGGCACATAATCATCCTTCAGGTTCCGTTGAACCATCTCAAGAGGATATAGAGGTGACACAACGACTAAAAAAGACAGGTGAAATGATGAATATTACACTATTGGATCATATTATCATTGGAGAAAATAGTTATTTATCATTTCTTGAAAGACAACAATTATGAAAATGAGGCTGCTTCGGCAGCCTTTTTTTATTTTGAATTTAATTATTCAATCTATTAATAGACATAAATATAAGAGGATAAAGGAGGCTCATAAGGGATATGTCTAAACATGAAAAAAATTTTTTACTCATCATACCATTTGTATGATAGAAGCGGAGGACAAAGTTATGAACAAAAAAAATTTACTGATTTTAATGGCGATGGCAGCACTGGTAATTATCGTTGTGGTGATCACAACTATTAAACCGGATTCACAGGCAAAAGAAGAAAAATTTTCTTCAAATGACGATATATATATGTATTGTCTGGAAAACTGGGATAATCTAGGTGTTTTACCAAGTGTTGCGATATCTTCAGGAGTTAAGACGCCGGATGAAATTATTGAAATTTCATGTAGTCTTGGAGAGGCTCGTAACAAAAATATTTTTACAGATCAGCTTACTGCGCTTGATATGTATGATACATATTATATGAGCATTAGAGAAAGCAAATTATATAATTGGGACTATCAAATGTTCATATCTATTGCCGAAAGTAAAAAACAGGAGGCAAAAAAAACCATCGAGGATGCGAAAACTCTCGAAACTGTGTTACAGCAGTATGATACCGAAATTCAGGTATATACCGCTTGTTTAAATTAATATCCCTCTCAACCCCGCTATATAGCGGGGTTTTTTACTTTTTATATAAACAAGCAATCTATTTATAGACATAAAATCAGGGAAAAGCAGGAGGTGTAAAAAGTTCTATATGTCAATATATGTTAAGGGAGGACTAAATGAATGATCGCATATTTGATGAAATTATCGGCGGATAATAATAATAATCGATATTATAAAATGATTCAGAACAAAGACATCATTGAGATTGAGTATGGTCGAGTTGGAGCAAAGCCGATGAAAATGAAACGACCAATGCAGTTATGGAACGAAACATATGATAAACATATTAAAGATGGTTATGTCGATCGCACAGATCTTTTATCTATAAAAGAGATAGGAGAATATAAAACAATAGAAGATCCATACAGCAGACAATTAATTGAATTTCTTATTTCAAGAACTAAAGAGACTATCAATGAATGTTATTCGGTTTCATATACAGAAGTTTCATCGAAAATGATTTCTGCAGCACAAGAGATTATTAATAATCTTGGACTTCAGCAGTCTATTGAAACAGTTAATGATTCATTAAAGAAATTATTTGTTACTATTCCAAGAAAAATGAAAAATGTATCTGATTACTTAGTAGCAGACATGAAGCAAGTCGGAGATGTAATTGAACGAGAGCAGGAGCTTCTCGATATAATGGCATCCCAGGTAGATGATCTCGAAAATAGTAAACAAACTGAAACAATATTGGAAGCAAATGGCTTATCTGTCAGATTAGTTGAATCTGATAAAGAAATTGATCAAATAAAATCTCATATGGGAGAAAGAAAACATCATTTTGTTAGAGCATACCGTGTCAAAAATAAAAAAACAGATGAAAATTTCTTGAAATACTGTAAAGATAATAATATCTCAAAAAAGGATATTCATTTCTATTATCATGGTAGTAAGAATGAGAACTATTGGGGGATTATGAAAGATGGACAGAAGCTTAATCCCAATGCATCTGTTTGTGGAAAAATGTTTGGATACGGATTATATTATGCAAATAAAGCAAAAAAATCTATGAACTATACATCTATCTCTGCAAGATGGAGATCAGGTGTAGAAAACAAAGGTTATCTTGCTGTATTTAAGGTTGCTTATAAAAATCCATTACATGTTTTAAAGTATGAACAATGGATGGCAAATATCCGTAGCAGTAAAGACATAATGTGGCATGATGCTTTATTTGCTCATGGTGGATTAGATTTAATTAATGATGAAATTATAGTTTATAATGAGAAGCAGGTGTCATTATGCTACATGATTGAAATTAAATAATCATTTCAAACAAAAAAATTTGGCATATGAAAGTACCATCAGTTCGATTTAATGAACTGGTGGTATTTTTTTTAAATAGAGACATTCTATATATAGAATGAAAGGAGTGTAGATAAACATGAATAAAATAATACGATATACGGTGACTGCATTTTTTATTTGTATATTATTATGTGCTTGCAGTAAAACTTCAGGAGTACCGGATTTGAACATATCCGTAGAAGCAGAGGTTACTCACAATGAATCTAACGGTATAAATCAACATGAAAATCCAAATAAACAGCCAACACTTGATCCGGATTTTGGTAGTGAAATGATAGATAAGGAAGATATGCAAAATGTTATTGAAAAAACAGAAAATGGAATACATGGTATAGATCAAGAAGAAGTATATTCAAAGGCGAATGCAGCTGAAGCTTATAATCAAGCTCATACAATTTACAATGAGGTGCAGGCTACGGCTAAATCTAATCTGGAACAGATGCTTATTGATGCTAATGAACGGATGTGGTCAATATTGGAAGAGAAAAAATTAAGGAGTGATATAGAGTAATGAAATTAAAGAGGACGATAATAATTATATGCACCATCTTTATTCTCATAGGAGCAGCGGGGGGGATATTTTATTTCTATGATATGAAAAATTCCGAGAATCAAATAGAAGTATTAAAAGAAAAGATGCCAGAAAATGAACGGAGTGAATCACAAAAAAAAGACTGTTTAGATTATTATCTTATTGATGGGAAAAAAATTCAGGAAAATATGAAAGATTTATATATGGAAAATCAGGATTTTGTCGGGTGGCTAACGATTGACAATACCTCAATAGATTATCCGGTAATGCAGTGCAGAAGAGATATGAATTATTATTTGCATAGAGGGTATGATAAGGAATATAGTGGTCAAGGTTCGCTATTTGCAAACATATTGTCAAATATTTCAGCTCCATCAGATAATATCCTTATATATGGCCATCATATGATCACAGATACAATGTTTCATTCTTTGACTGAATATGAAAATGAAGAATATTATAAAAAACATAAGTACATAACATTTGATTCTATTTATCGCACAGGAACATATGAAGTAATTGCAGCATTTAGGACAAAAATTCAGTCTGATGAAGACGGAAGATTCGTATATTATAATTTTTTTGATGCACGAAATAAGGATGAATACAATAATTACATAGATAATATCAAAAAATTAACACCGTATCAGATGGATTCAACTGCGGAGTATGGGGATAAACTGATTACACTGTCAACATGCGCATATCATACGAAGAATGGACGATTTGTGGTTGTGGCCAAGCAGATAAATGGACTAGAGATCACAAATGAATCTATCTGTTTAGGAGAGATAGTTCAATAATAGACATAAAACCTCGGCAAATGAGCTGAGGTTTTTATTTTTTTTTTACTCAATACATTCTATTATCAGAACATAAAATAGACAAGGAAGGTGGAGAATTGATTGTGTCTTATGTTCAAATATTATAAATGGAGGAATAAATCGATGGAAAAGATTGTATTGAAAAATATAAAGGAAGGAGACAAACCGATCGGTTTTCTCCTGGTTACTAAGCTTGAAGAAAAATTAACAAAAAATGGATCAGCGTATGTAGTATTTACATTAACTGATGGAGAAAAGGAGATTGAAGCAAATCTCTGGAATCATTCTATAACTGATGTAACTGTAACGCCGGAATCGGTAGCATCATTTGAAATCAACTGTAAAATATATCAGGAAAAACTATCTTATGAAATTTGCCGGTATATGCAGGATGACAGCCCTGTGGATATTACTGATTTCATAAAAAAGGCTCCAATGGATTCTCAAAAAATGTTCAATGAAATATTGATGATTTGTGATTCAGCAGGAGCCGAAGGGGAATTACCGCGATTGGTTCACAGAATATATGAGGCTGAGAAAGATAAACTTCTTTATTGGGGCGCAGCAAAGGCAGTTCATCACAATTACTATGGTGGTTTGCTTTATCATACACTGCGTATGGTGAGACAGGCATATGTTCTTGTTTCGGTTTATCCGGAGCTTGATAAGGAAGTGCTGTTTTGTGCAGCGGCGTTACATGATATTGGAAAATTGCGAGAATTGGAAACATCTGCTCTTGGTACATCGGAATATACGACATTAGGAAATTTGTCTTCTCACTTGGCCATCGGAAGTGGAATGATTTCTGAATATAGAGATTGTGAAACCTATCCGGAACCGACAGAAAAATTCCTTTTACTGAAACATTGTATTGAATCTCATCACGGCAAATTAGAGTGGGGGGCAATATCAGTGCCAAAAACGAAGGAAGCTTATGCACTATTCCTCATAGATATGATGGATTCAAAAATGGAACAGTTTATTAATATCGAAAATTCATTGGAACCAGGAACTTTTTCTCCTAGAATTTTTGGACTTGAGACAAAGGTCTATCGTCCTAACTGAAAAGACACAATGAAAAATAGCATCTCCGGATGCTATTTTTTTTATTTTTATATTAAATTATCACTCTATATTTAGAAGCATAAATACAGGAAAAGAGGAGGATTTGTTAATCAATATATGCTTACTATAAAAAATGGAGGACTTATATATGAGTGATGTTGTAAATATTTTAACAACTATCCCGTCAACAGACGGAAATTTTGTTTCAGCTTTAAAACGAGCAACACAGGACGAACTTGATGAAGCTATTGTTTTTATCGAGAAAAATCCAATTGGCCAGATTGCAAGAAAATACGCAATTCTGGCGGAAAAAAGACGCAGAAAAAAGGCTGCGGGGCAGAATAAGGAAAAAACTACTCAAATGGACATGTTTCAAATGAATGGTTTTGTTGATGTTGCAGCTTCAGATATTCCGGAATTATTTGCAGACTCAAACGACGCAAATAAGGAAAAAATAATTGAAACAGATGACAAAATGGAAACAATTTCTAATCAGGACGAAGTTATTCCAATGGGTACGACATCCCTTATGGAAATTATGCAAGGAATTTCACAAGGGATACCGCAGGGACTTCCAAAACCAACAGAGGAAGAAATACTGAATGCTAAGAAAGAAAATTCTTCGATAACGGAAGTAACTAATGAAACTTTTTTGGGGAATAATTCAAAAAAAGCAGATGCATCGAATGTAGAATATGATGATGTAGATACTTCCTTCGTTGATTTCGCACTTTCCTTGGGTAATATTGACTCTTGTGAGTATTTGCAGGTGGTTGAGAAATTAAATCGTGAAATGATGCATTTTTCGGACGATGAAAACCTGTATGTACTGAATGGGCTACTAAAGGCGGCCCGCGAAGATTCAGCTCTTGCGCGAGGAATCCTGAATGAGAATAAAACTTACGAAAAAGCATTCAATTATTTTGCGTCTAAGTCGCGGGAAAATGGTGTAAAACTTGAGAAATGCTACTGGCTTACTAAGGAAAAAGCACTTCCATTGGCAATCGAATATTACAAGATTGATGAGGAAGAGGCTGCGCATGAGAAGGCAGAGAAAAAAGTGGAATGTAAAAAGAATGAAGCGAAAAAGAAACCGAGAAAGAGATCCACTAAAAAGAAGGATGTTGTTATATCAAATACTGAATATGATACAAAATCAGTGGAAGGTTTGGATTCTTCTTCGAAAGGACTTCCTGAAGAAAAACCGGATGAAATACCGGATATGTCCGCATCAAAATCTGCAAATGAAAAAGAGAAAGATGATCAGAATAATGATTTTCTTTCCAAATTTGCAAACTTTTCATTTGGTGAAGGTGAACAGCTGTCATTCATTTAATAATTGGTGAGCAGTGAAGAGTGTCGAGAAATCGACACTCTTATTTTAATGGAGGACTAATCATGAATAAAAATAAATTGTTACAAATAGAACCTATCAATGGAGCAAAACAGGAAATTTCCGAATATATCGGAAAAATTCGTATCCTTACAGCTCAAATCAAAGTGGTAGATAAAAAAAGAGTATTAAACATTGATGTGTATGAAAGAGATGGTCTGAAAGCCAGATTTTTTTATACAAACAAAAAACATATTGCATATGAGTTACATACTGAAAAATGGACAGAAAAGGCTTTTAAAAAAGTCTTAGATGGGGATTATTGTTCTAATAAAAGTTCTTACGCATACCGTTTTTTATCCTCAGATATGCGGAAAAAAACAGAAAAATTTTTCTTCAAATTTTCATCTGAGGATAAAGATATGATTGAGACAATAGCTTCTTATGAAGATCATTGTAATGCTATTAAGGCCCAAAAGCGTCAAAAGAAAAAGGAAGCGATTGAAAGAGCAGAAAAACATATATGCAATCCGATTCCAAGACGCATGAAAACATGGTTATTCCAAAGACTACCAGTATATTTTATGCAAAAAAACACAGGTGAAACAACATGTACTTCATGCAATAAGACGTTTCAGATGGATTTGAAAAAGCATTTATCAGATACTAAATGTCCATACTGTAAAAAATGGGGCAGGTGCAGCGTTTAAATCGTTGCAAGCACTGGTTCTATCATAATGTATGGGGAATGTTATGGGATATAAATAAGGCAGGTGAACAGGTTGTCAGATATGTTTATTCTTCATATAGAATCGTCGTAAATAAAAAAGAGCAAAGTTTTGTAATGGAGCCATGGTATGGCGGTGAACTTGCAAGAGTATATTATGATAGACCTGTAAGCAGGGCAAATTTTGAAGCACCATATGGAAGAAAGTGGATCATGTCGACAAAACATTATCTTAATTCTGGAGGACTTTTTCTCAAGCATGATTTTTGTGGATATTGTTATTTTTATCCATATAATCAAAATGAGTGGGTAAAAGAAATAACTGCAGATAAAATAGGAACATGGACATATTTCATATTTGATTTGTCTAAACCTGAAAGAAGAAACTTTTATGAGAGACTTGCAAAGGTGAATCTTGGCGATCTGGCTCGTGATTTTATATTTTCATATATGGATCCTATTCGATCCATTGATCTGAATAACACAAACCTACTAGATAACTTAAATCTCAACAAAAACACGCTAAGAATTTTAAAATCATGTCCTACGATAGCTGCATGGCAATTTTTAAAGGAAGTGCCAGATATTACGCAGGAGAAGTTTGATAAATGGACAAAGTTATTTGGTTATTCTGCGCGTGAATACAACAGATTTAAAAATCCCATGAAAGTTTGTGGTTATGCATGTTCACAGAATCAAGAGGATAAGAAGGGGTTTCTTAACTCATATATTAATTACCTTGATATAATCGAAGAATATGGCAATGAGTTGGGAATAAACCTTAAATCAAAATCTGTTAAATATCCATCAGATTTTACAAAAGCGGATGCAAACCTGACAAGGGATTATCAGGAACTGATGAAAAAGAAGAAAGCCGAGAAAGAAGCATTTTTCGATAAGAATTATGCTGCAATGACCGAAGAGTTAAAGGCTGCCATGTGTAAGTCTAAAGACATAAAAAAATTCCTTAAAGGAACATCAGGATTGTTGGTTAAAATACCAGAGACCAGAGAGGAATTAATAAAAGAAGGAAACCGCCTGCATAATTGCTTGGCTACTTATGCTGATAAAATGGCTGCTGGAAAGACGACAATTTTCTTCATCCGTAAAATTGATGATCCAGACAAGGAGTATTTTGCTATGGAATATAGAGATGGTGAAATCAAACAACTTTATACTTATCACAATCATCGTGACGAGTCAGGAAAAGTGGTTGCTTTTGCGGATGCATTTGCAGCAATGTTAAAAGAATCAAATTTCGAACCACCAAAACTGGCTGCGTAAGCATATGGGCTATCTGTTTATTACAGGTAGCCTTTTTTGTTTGAATAAAAATGCCCTAAAAAGCCAGTGGAAGAGTAATATATCTTTGCGTAAAATCCTAGTTAAACGCAATCATTGTTATTTTTGAAAAATTATCACGTAAAAAAAAGAAAATGCCGTCTATTTACCATAGACGACATCTTCACATGAAAAAAATTTTTTAAAGGACTAACTGCCAAAATCATCTATACTCTCTCATGTGGGGATTCCAGGAGATTGATATTTGTTTTGGTTGTTATGCATTTACTATACATGATTCTTTATTTAATTTCAAGTTTCTGACGTGAAAATTCACAGTTATTTCAAAAATCGCTTTACTGTACAGTCTTCCTGCATTTTCCTCCAAATTTCCAGTTTTTCGCAAAGATGTGACATTCTATATATACAGGAGGTGTTTGTTATGTCGAACTACCATGAAGACACAAAAAATCATGATATTGAAAAAATCCGAACCATTACCAGTAATATGCCACCTTATATCAGTCAATACATCCGGAGCATTCAATTTCGTACTACTTCAAAGACGAGGCTTGAATATGTCAGAGATATTAGGAATTTTTTTGAGTACCTAATTATGGAGAATACTTCTGCTTCATTAAAGGACATATCACTTGAAATGTTAAATAATATCACAAAAAACAACATTGAAGAATATCTGGACTATCTTCAGCATTATGAAAAAAATGGAAAAGAATATAAAAATGATACTGTTTCAATAAAAAGAAAACTGATTGCATTAAGACGATTCTTTGGATATTTGTTCACCAATGATATGATCAGCGCAAATGTGATTGATAAAATTGATATTCCCAAAGTTAGAGACAAGGAAATCATACGGATGAATCGGGATGAAATAGATGATTTTTTAAATCAGGTTGAATATGGTAATTTTAAGTCGAGCAGGCAAAACGCATATCATGAAAAGCAAAAAGTACGTGATCTTGCGATTACTACTCTTCTTCTTTCAACAGGAATACGTGTATCGGAGTGTGTGGGATTGAATCTGGAAGATGTTAATATGCGGGAATCAAGTCTGAGGATCATTCGAAAAGGTGGTAAGGAAGCAACTGTATATTTTTCAGATGAAGCAGCTGCATATCTTCAGGAATATATTGAGGAACGTAGTCTGTTGGAACTGGAAAATGAAAATGCACTCTTTCTATCGTCAAGGAAGCAAAGAATTTCGGTACGAACTATTGAAACTCTGGTAAAAAAATATGCTATTGCCGCAGTTCCCAATAAACACATTACACCGCACAAATTGCGATCTACTTTTGGAACTGCGTTATACGAAGAGACTTCTGACATATATTTAGTTAGCGAAGCTCTCGGACATGAGGATGTTTCAACAACCAAGAAGCATTATGCAAACCTAACAAATTCACGGAAATACGCCAACCGCGATAAGGTTATTCTCAGAAAAAAAGAATAAAATGTATTCAACGATGTGACTTCATTTATCTCATATATATGGGATTTATGGAGTCTTTTTATTCTTCTTGTACAAACCATTTTTTATTTTTTATTATAATCAGCATTCTATAAATAGCAATTATATTAAAGAAAAAAGGAGGCGTGAAAGCTATGAAAATTGCTAAAATAATTATTAACAATTTCCGGGGGATTACAACAGAAACACTTCTTCCGGATAAAATCAATGTACTACTTGGACATTGTGGAACTGGAAAAAGTTCGACAATGGACGCAATTAAATGGGGGTTGACAGGTAAAATCACAAAGGAAGATATTCGTTATGATTCACCTGAAGCCAGCATTAAAATTATCTTTGATGATGAAACATCGATTATGAGAACACAGTCAGCAAAGGCGACAAACTATGTTAACGAGAAGGTTGCAACGGAAAAAGCAACAAATGAATTTCTCGAAAATAAGTTTGGTTGCAGCATTTCTTCTATCGAGGCGATGTGTGGAGCTTCTTTTTTTAAATCTCTTTCCAAAAAAGATTTAAAATCATTCATTATTGATATTTTACCGATCAAAGCGTCTTTCAGTAAAATTGTTGAGTTGTCTGACGATCTTGATGAAGAGAAGATTTCTTTCATAAAAGAATATTTGGAAGATGAGGTGTCTCTTGCGGACATTGACGCTGCGTATAAAACAGTTTTTGATGGACGAAAGGTAAAAAAGCAGGTTTTAAAAAATTTGCAGGAAAAATCTAAATTCACCAAAGAGCTGCCAGGTGTTACCAAAGAAGAATTGCTAAAGAGACAGGGAGAAATAGCTCTGATAGAAGCCAAAGTGAATGATTATAAGAAAAACCTTGAAAGATATAATAAATCATTAAAGACTAGAGAAAATGCTGAAAAGCAGTTGGCTGATATGAAGAACAGATTACATCAGTACAAGGATATTAAGCAGCCCGTAGAAGCAGATTTACAGCTGGCAATTAAAGAAAAGCAGCTATTTATTGATGCTATTGCAAATGCCAATAATACAATTGCGATTATGAAAGCAAATGTGGAATTGATGCAACGTACATTAGATTCACTTGATAAACCTGTTTGTCCGATTTCAGAAAGAATTGTTTGTACTGCGGATAAATCAGGTCTTAGAGAAGAACTTATTTCATTGGTCGAAACGAATAATAAAGAGCTGGCCAATGGATATAATTTTATTGTTCGATGTAACGAACAGGTTGATAAAAGAGATGAAATCATCAACAGTTACAATAATCAGCTGATTGCTTGGAACAATAAAATTAATCTGGAGAACACCATCAATGCTTTTGCTCTTCCGGAAGTCCTTGATAAACCTGAAGAAGTTAATGGAGATTTTGCAGAAGAAAAACTACAAATTCAAAATATGTTAAATGTATGGTATGAAAAGGATGCATCAGATCAGGCGGCAAAAAATATTGAAGAGACTCTACATAAAGTAAATCTTTACGATTTTGCAGTTAAGTTTTTTTCTGCTAACGGTATTAAATCAAAATTGCTTGAAAAGGCGGTTGATCCATTGCAGAAAATGATTGATGAAAAAACCCAGTCATTGCGAAAGGGATTTAAGATATCATTGATGACAGAGGAAGAATTTGATATAACAATTTCTCCTCGAACTGGTGAAGTAGTTCCATTAAATAAAATTTCCGCGGGAGAATTTATCGTTACAGCATATATCCTTATGTCTGTTGTGAGCCAGATTACGGGAGTATCGATTCTCATGATGGATAATTTGGATAATTTGGATTCAGATGCGGCCAGACAGCTTATGTTATTATTGGATGCAGATGAAAATTTTAATACAATCATATTAGCAAGTGTAGATCATCCAGATATCATTGATGCGATATCAGAGGTAGATTGTTTTGTAAAAGAATACATGTAAGCGTAAAATCCACTCTTTTTTTCAGAGTGGATTTTATTTTTTTTTTTGCGAAGACAATCTATTAATGAGATGCAATACGAATGGAGGAATAACCATGATTAAATCAACAAATGACTTTTGCCGCATTCGATTACAGGGTGTGGTGATATCAATGAGTGTTTCAAGCAAAGCATCAAGAGTAAGAATTGTTACGGACGGAGAAAAAGGTAAAGAATCAAACCTTCCAGAAATTATAGTGTACTCATCTGCGCTACTTAAAGGAATTTCTTATGGTACAAAAATTACTGTAATCTGCCATGCACAAATGGCGAACGTCCGGCAAAGAGACGGATCGTACAAGCCGAACACAATTCTAGTTGCCGATTTTATACGGATTGCTCCACGTAGATTGTTGGAGTATTTCGATCCTGGTATTATCCTTGGAGACGAGGGCGGCATCGTTGAAGATATCAACGAGATGGTAGTCATCGGTAAAATAGTTAATTCGGTTGAATATAATGGAGTCGTACACATCCGCGTCTTAGTAGAGGTCAAAGAGCAAACGCGGCAATGTGATATTTCTTGTTTTGGTAGACAGGCTGAATTTGTTAATTTAGTGGAAAACGGAACAAAAATCGCATGTGTCGGTTATGTCTCAACTAATAAAAAAGAGATAAATGGAGAAACGAAGTATTATCAAAATCTCGTATGTAGAGATATAGCAGTTGTTAACTTAGCAGAATAAATAAAATAGAATAAATGCATCTCAAAAAAAGAGGACATAAGATCCTCTTTTTTTAATTTTCATAAAATAATGCAATCTATCAATAGATGATTAATTTATAGAAAATGGGAGGCAAGAAAAAATGGAAAATTTTACTATAATTTATGGACTCTTCATAAATAATTTATGGAGAGACGAAAAAAATGGAAAATCTTTTTTCTTACTAAAGACAAAACATTCACTTTTTATGGAATGTATGTTTGTTAAAAAAGAAGTAATTAGGAATAATGCTGGAATTGATGAAGATTGGTATTGGCTAAATGTTGACGCTTCCAATATATCAATACCAGCGTACCGCAAAAATTCTCCGTTGTGTATAAAAGGGTATTTCAACACCAGAAATACAGGTACATGGGATTTTATAGCGGTTGAAGTGATTGAATCATCCAATGATGTAGAAATGACGATTCAATATCTTAGTTCTGATCAGTTTCCAGATATATCAAGAAACATGGCTGAAAAAATAGTTGCTGTTACAGGCTGTGATATACATGGATTTGTGACATTGAAAAATGCCAAAAAGACATTTAAGGACATTACCGAATTACCGAAGGATACAGTTGATTCGATCTTTGATGTAATCGAATCAACGAATTTGGAAATGCAGCTTTTTAGAATCCTATCAATGGCTTCAATACCATTCCCGTATTGCAGTAAAGCAGTTCGATACTTTGGTAAAAAAGCCATAGAAAAAATTGTCAGTGATCCTTATAGCACAGGATCAAAAATAGGATTGTCTTTTGAACAGTGTGATAAAATTCACAAGGCATTAAATGGTAACGCATATGATACAAAAAGACTTCAAAGTGCCTGTAAAGACACAATGGATTTTTTTGCGGCACAGGGGAATATTTACACACCGATTAAGCTGTTCAAGAAACAGGTAGTAAAAAAATTAAAAAAAGGTGCTTTTACAGATGATATTTCCGCAGTGAATGTTGTTGCTGTTATGCCGGAAGATTTTGCAATTATGCAGGTGGGTTACGAAAATGTAATCTATTCAAAAAAACTGGTCGAAGCAGAAAAAAATGTTGCGAGAAATATAAAAAGACTTGCACAGGGAACAAAGGAAAAATTTTCTCCAGATCTGATTGAATATGCATCAAAGGCTTGCAACATGAAATATGGAAATCAGCAGAAAGAGGCGTTTGCTACTGCTCTTTCTACAAGAGGAATCAAAATAATTACTGGAGGTCCGGGGACGGGAAAAACCACAACCATAAAAGGAATTCTTCTTGCCTATGAAAAAATGCATCCTAATCATAAAATCAGATTGTGTGCACCAACGGGCCGCGCAAGTCAGAGGATGTCTGAAAGTACAGAAATGCCAGCCTGTACAATTCATCGTCTGCTCGATTTTAAGCCATATGGAAAAGGAAGAGAAACACACAAGGATGCAAACGATCCAATAGATGCAGATCTGATTGTTGTTGATGAAATGTCGATGACTGATATAGTATTGTTTGACATGCTTCTCGATGCTGTTAAAACAGGGACATCATTGATATTCGTTGGAGATACGCACCAGCTCGAATCCGTAGGTGCAGGAGCAGTTTTACACGACCTGATACTTGCTAATGACAATTTGATTAAAAAAAGCCATCTGACAGAAGTTTATCGCCAAAAAGAAGGATCTTCAATTATTGATAATTCAAAATTAATCAATGAAGGAAATACAAAATTGATTTCTTCTAATGATTTTCAAATTTACAATACGAAATCCGAAGAAGAGAGTTTAGAAATCATAAAAAATCTTACCCAAAATCTTTATAATCACAATGCTCCTTACGAAACCCAGGTGCTTTGTCCAGCCAGACTAGGACTTACAGGAATCAATAACCTGAACATTGTGCTTCATGATTTATTAAATTCAACAGGAAAAGCTCTTATCTATGGAAAACAGCAATTTCGTGTTGGGGACAAGGTTATTATGACACGTAATAACACATATCTCGATTATTACAATGGTGATGTTGGCATTATAGAGGAGATTCTGGATCATGGATTTATGGTTAGAATTAGGAAAGATGCGATAGTAATAGAAAGAGAACTGCTTGAGGATGTCGAATTATCTTATAGCATGACAATACACAAATCACAGGGTTCGGAATTTAAGAATGTGATTGTTGTTATGCCTATGAATCCAAGTAATATGTTGGTACGAAACCTGTTTTATACCGCAGTTACACGTGCGAAACAAAAGGTATTTATAGTCAATGAGGCTTCTGCAATGCAGACTGCCATAAAAACGGACAAGTCCGGAAGCAGACGAACTCTGCTTGCATCTTATTTAAACGCTTGAGAATATTCTCAGGCGTTTTTTATTTTAAAAAATTCATTACATTATAAATATAGATGTAAGAAATAGAGTTTATGTGGAGCCCTCCCCCCTCTTCCATAGAAATTCTTTCTTACATCTATTTGCCTAAAGTAAAAATAAATTATAGATTGGAGGAATTTCTATGGCAAAAAATTACAACTTAACAATTATCGAAGGGCATTTAACAAAAGATCCAGTTGTTAATAGAGGATCGGTTCGGTTTACTCTGGGATGTAACAGAGGAAGTAAATCGGATGGATCAGATGCAGGCGCAGATTTTATTTCGTGTGTTGCGTTTGCGACATGTGCAGAGTATCTGACAGTACATATAAATGCAGGATATCTGAAAAAAGGAACACATATTATTGTGATCGGAACTATTCAAACAGGTTCTTACGAAAAAGATGGAACGAAAATTTATACGACAGACGTATGTGTAAACCGTTACAATTTGATTCTGGATGCTCCGATTTCAAAAGAAAATGGAGATCAGCAAACAGCTCCAGGAACTTCACCGCAGGGAAACATGCCACAGGGATTTCCACCACAGCAGTCTCAGCAGCAGACACCACCACAGGGATTCCCACCACAGCAGTCTCAGCAGCAGACACCGCCACAGGGATTCCCACCACAGCAGTCTCAGCAGCAGACACCGCCACAAGGATTCCCAGGAGGAATGAAACTTCCTTGGTCATAAAAACAAGAGGGGTAAAAAAAGTCACATTTTTGTGGCTTTTTTTTATAAAAAAAAATAAAAATAGTACATTCTAATAATAAACGAAGAAAGGAAATTATTATGAGTCGATTAAACAAAGTATTATATGAAAACAACATTACTACTCAGAGAAAAACTAAAAAGGAGAAATCTATTCCACAGTACAATGCAAACGGTAAAGTAAAAAGAGCAGAAATATCTCGAAAAAAAAAGTCACTATTAATAGTTTTGTTCTGTTTTAGCGTAGTGTTAATGCTAATTTACATACCAGCTATTCTGAACATGAAAAAAAATAATCAACAGCAACAGGGGTATACTGTGGATATTAATTATTCCGCCATCAAATTATGTAATGAAGAAATCTCGAAAAACACGGATTCGGATTTTGATAATGATGGTATAGATAATACAAAGGAACAAACAGAAGGAACAAATATATACAGCGAAGATAGTGATTTTGATGGAGCTACCGATTATTATGAGCTGTACGTGTCGAAAACTGATCCAAATTACTATGACACGAGTATAGTTGTTAATATTCAAAAAGAGTTAGATAATCAAGAAAATAAAACAGTATCTTCAGCATACAAAATGGGAAATGTAATTTTGTGGGCAGATGATTATGTCTCAAAAGCCGCAGGTGGTGTTGTTGAGACTGTGAATGGATATCATTTCTATAATTTTTCTGGGTATGCACAATTTCCATCAGAAAAAGGAAGTTATGTATATGGAGTTAAAAATAATATACATACGCAATTAAAGCATCTTGAAACGGAAGATGCATGGAAAATTGATGGATATGAAAATGTAGAGGTATATGAAGAAAAATTAAAAGACATTGTAGAATTTTCGTTTTTTAATAAAGTAGTTTATGCAAATTCGAATGTTTTTACGCGGGCGATGGCCACCATATTACCGAATACGGGTTGGGTAACGGCAACTAAAAAGACATCAATAGATGTTGAACCTGATTCAGAAGGATGGACTACTTGTACTATTGAGACACCTGATTACAATTATGAAGATACAGGAAGATTTTCGAAAAATACAAATTCTTTGCAAGATTTGCAGTATGTACGGCAAATGATTCAAAATAATCGATGTGTTGCTGTGTCTTTATTTGATTCCTATGATGGAGAGTATATCGGAATCGTGTACGGATATGATAAAACAGGAAATCTTCTGATTGCAGATCCAGTGACAAAGACGCATATTGGAAAACTATATGTAACAGAAATTGGTCGGAAAATTCTAAATAAAGAAGGGCAATTTGTATATTCAACAATGTATGCATGGAATGGTCTGGGATTTAGTTCGAAGTCGGGGGATAGAATCAGCTTTTTTGCAGTTTCTGGAGCAAATGAAGGATTGAATGAAATTATACCGGATACCGAGTCGGAACCGGAACAAGCAGATTTATCAACAATTACGACAGAAGAAACTACTGAGCAAATATCTACGGAATCAGTACCGGAGGATAATACACAGCTGGAAATACCACTTCCGGAAACTGATACAGAACAACAGATTGATTCATTACCCGATACACAGTCAAATCCATAACAATAAAAATAAAAGACCATAAGAGATGGTCTTTTATTTTTAAAAAATTTACACATTATATTATTAAGCATATAAAAATGAGATGAAAGGAGGCACCGTATGAAATATGAATTTTCAGATGATGATATTATTCGATTAAAAGATGATGCTGATTACACAGTGATCTTTGATTCGTATGGTATCAGCTACAAGACTAACTCAAAATATATAGATTTCCTTTGCCCGTTTCATGGAGACATCCATTATGGATCTGCAAAGGTAGATCTATATAAGAAAAAATGCACCTGTTTTCGGTGTAGTGAATCATTTTCTCCACTTGACTTTATAATGAAAATGGAAAATTTAACTCTTCATGATGCGCTGATAAGGCTGGCTGATATGGAAGGAGTTCTTTATGAATTTGAATCGAAAGAAAAAGGAAATACAGTATATTCGAATCCATTACCGCGGTTAACCGCAGCACAAAAAAATCTTCTTGATTTTAAGGAAACTGAGATAAAGAATATTGAATACATAACATCTGTTAATATTCCAAAATCAGTTTATGATGCAAAATTGAAGAAATACTTAATTCAAAGCAATACTACATTATCATGGAATTATCTTTATACATTTTACCCAAAGGAATATAAGAAAATGATATTAGATAGATGCGAAGAAAAGATGGATGAATTAGGTAAAAAGATTACTAATACCGAGGTGTTTATCCAACAATACCACGGCAACTCAAAATGGTACTTTGAAGAAGTAAAATTACTTCTCCAAGAGAAAAAACACGAAATAGAAAGAATTAAAAATCTATTTGAAAAGGGCAGACGTTAGTCTGTCTTTTTCATTTACAAATGTTTATCCAAAAAACCTAAATTGAATTATTTTTGAGATAATAAAAATAGATAAGGAGGCTAAATATATGGCATATGGAATACTTAACGCTCATTCGGAGCATTCATTGCATCAATCTATCTCCAGTATAAAAGATATAATACAAAAAGCAAAAAAAATAGGAGCTACACATGTTGCAGTATCGGACATAAACACTATGACAGGGTGCATTCAGTGTATAGAAACATGTGCAGTCAATGATGTGAAACCGATTGTAGCTTGTGAACTAGCTATTCATGATGGTAAGTGCGAGTATAGAATTGTTTTATATGCATTGAATTACAATGGTTATCAAAATATTTGTCGCTTACTAACATTGGCAAATCATAAATTATTGCAGCAGGAACAGACAATTCCGTTTTTATATTATGAGGAGTTAGAATCATATGTTGATAGAAAAAATATTATCATTTCTACTGGTGGAAAAGAGGGAATGATAGAAAGCATCCTGTCTCATAATAAAAAATTAAAACATCAAATTTCCGAGTTAGAGGAAGAAATGAAAACTCTTGATTCGCCAAATGATATTGCATATCAAAAAAACAAAGAGATAGTAGAGAAAAATATGCAACTGATCAATATGCTTGAGCAGAGAAAAGATATTCTAAAAAAATTATCTCAAAAAAATTATTCACGAAGGAAAAAAGGTATTGAGGCGTATAAAGGTACAGAACAGTATTCTATCGAAGTTGATAAACTTGCAAAAGAAATAGAAGAGACAGAGTTATCTAAGGTTGAGCTTAATGAAATTACAAAAAATATAAGTAGTTTAAAAAAAACGACGACAATAATATCCAAAAAAATCAAACAAATGGAAAACAATCATGTTGAATATAAAAAACTTAATGATGCTAAACAGCAGATGGAAGGTTTTGTATATGAAGATATTCAATCGTTAATTATTCAAATTATAAGCAAGTATAAAAAATTCATGACAGATAATTTTTACATTCAGATTTCAGCAGATTGCACAGAAAATCTATGCATGCAGTTGATACAACTTGCGAATAAAACTGATACTGCTTATGTGATCACATGTAATTCATATATGACAGATAAAGGCAATGAGGATTATGTGCAATATATGCGAAATATGGATAACGAATCATGGGAAGAGGTGGAGGAAAGCTTAAAAAGACAATATGTGATGTCAGAGGATGAATTACGTGCAATATTAGGAGAGTTTTTATCAGAAATTGAAATTAGGAAGGGGTTAGAGGCAAATTCCGATATTTGTAATAAGATTAATTTTTCGATGTTACATGATAAACACTATCCAAGATATATTCAAGACGACGGAAGCATTTGTCAAAATTCGTCATTATTATTGGCAGAATCTATTAAAAATGGGATAAAAAAGAGAAATTATCAGGATAAAATTTCTTTGCCTACATATAGAGAGCGACTGAAATATGAATATTCTGTTATTGTTAAGATGGGATTTGCTGATTATCTCTTAATAGTTGCTGATTTCATAAAATATGCAAAGAATTATGTGACCGAGTATGAGGAATCGCATATTGGAATCCCTGTGGGACCTGGAAGAGGTTCTGCTGCTGGTTGTCTTATCTGCTTTTTCTTGGAAATTACCAATATAGATCCATTGATATACAACCTGAAATTTGAGCGTTTCCTAAATCCTGATAGAGTAACAATGCCGGATATTGATATAGATTTTTCGGAAGAAATACGCCCTGTGGCAATCCAATATGTGACGAATAAGTACGGCAAAGAGAGTGTATCACAGATACGGACAAGCATGACACAGCAGGCCAATGCGTCCACAAGAAATGCTGCAAGAATGGTCGGTGTTTCTTGTGGAGATAAACTGAAATACGCAGATCTTGCGGATGAAATTTGTAAATTGATACCAGCTAAAACATCTATATCTGATTGTGAAAAGATGATATTAGAAACATATAAGGACAGCAAGCAATATGACGCAGTTAAGGAAATTATTCGGTATGCAAAGAAAACGGAAGGTCTTATGATATCGCTTGGAGTCCACCCGGCAGGAGTAATCATTGGCGATGCAAAACCACTTCAGAATTACATTCCACTTTTGTACAATCAAAGTATAGAGTCGTGGGTGGTTCAGTGTGACAAAGATGAAGCGGAAAGAATCGGACTTTTGAAAATGGATTTTTTAATTGTGAAGATTCTTGATAAATTAACTGAAACAGTGAGGCGTATATGGAAATATGAGGGGGCAAAGATTGATCTTAATGAAATACCTTATGAAAAAAAAGTATTCGAAGAAATTTATTGTGCAGGAAACACAGAGGCTGTTTTTCAATGTGAATCTGATGGAATGAAAAAGGTGTTCAAAGATTTCAAACCGGAATCCATCGAAGAATTAATTTTGATTATTTCAGTATATAGACCAGGTCCGATGGATTCTATACCAGATATTATTGCGGTAAAACATGGGAAAAAAGAACCGAATTATTGCATTACGGAATTAAGCGAAATATTAAATCCGACTTATGGCTATCCCGTTTATCAAGAGCAGATTATGGATATATTTCATAAATGTGCTGGATTCACAAGTGGTGAAGCAGATATTATCCGAAGATATATGAGCAAGAAAAAGACCGATAAATTCATTTCATATAAAGACAAATTTTTAAAAGGTATTATGAATCATGGGGCTTCTAGGGAAGCTGCTGAGAAGTTATGGGATTTACTTGTTACCTTTTCAGAATATGCGTTTAATAAAAGCCATGCCTGTGCATATGCAGTAGTATCTTATATGACCGCCTATTGTAAATATTATTTTGGAGCTTATTATTATTGTTCGGTTCTCAATAATGTACCTTTGGAAAAATACGAATCACTGATATATAACGCAAAAAACATGGGTATAGATATATTATTACCGTCTGTAAATGATTCTTCCCTGACATTTGAAAATAAAGGGGGGAACATAATATTTGGATTAAATAAAATCAAGGGATTCAATTCTGGATATGCAGAAAAAATAATACATGAAAGGCAGGAGAATGGAAGATTCAGTTCATTTAAGGATTTTGTTATGCGAGTTGCTATAAGTGAAAATGCTATAAATGCACTAATCGATGCTGGAGCAACAGACATATTTCAGGAATGCAATCGCAAGCAAAAGAAAAAAAGTTTGCCTGTTATACTCGGATATAAAAAAAATATTGATGCTGCCAAGAAGAATGATGGAGAAAAATCTGACAAAAGGATAGAGGAAATTGTCAAAGAACTGGACAATTATATGTATGATGATTTACAGGAAGATTCAGGTTCATTGGAAGTGGAAAGAGAAAAACTTGGAGCTTATATATCTGCTCATCCTTTGGATAGATATGCAGATGTATACAAGACCACAGCTATCACACATATTTCAAATATTAGTTCTGGCGACTGTACGATTGTCGGAATTATAAAAAATCTAGTTATTCGAAATCGAAAAAAAGATGGAAAACCAATGGCTTTTTTCAATATTGAAGATATATCTGGAACAATTCCAGTTTGTACATATGTGCAGGAGTACCAGAAATACAAAGGGTTCATATGTGAAGGAAATGTAATTTCTATTTCTGGAAGTGTTGATATGGAAATCAAGGAAAAAGAGGGCGAAATACAGGAAACAAAAAAATTAATTGTTTCAAAAATAGATATATGCCGGATAACTAAGGAACCAATGCTGGTTAGTATTCAATCAAAAGCAGATGAAGCATATGCATATTATTCGCTTGAACCATATAAAGAAGATGGAGGACATGATATTTTACTGCATTATCAGGATACAGGACTGATAGAAAAGAAAAAAATGGCTGTCAGTAATAAAGCCCTGACATTAAATGGGGAGCGATTGTTTTTATGTGTTTTACAAAAAAAATAATTTCATGACATACTATAAATAGAACAAATGAAAGGAAGTGATGACATGAAAAATTACTTGAGGGATTTCTGGTATGAGGAAGATGGTGCTGAATTTGTTGAAACGGCGATTGTACTTTTTTTCGTCGCAGGGCTAATTGCGGTGATGGCCTACGTATTTACTCAGGCGGGAAATAAGATTGGCGAATCAGGTGATACAATCAGTGCAATGGACACAAATTCACATGTAAATACCAATCCATATAATAATACGCCATAAGAAATCAATGTTCGAAAGGGAGCAAAACAGCTCCCTTTTGTTGTAAAAGGAGGAATTTTAGTGAAAAAGAAGAAACTGTATTTAATTATAGCTGCATTTTTTTTAACATATACCCCTATAACCTGTTATGCCGGCGAATCATCTGTCAATTTAGATGATGGAACCACTGTGATAATTACCTCCGACGGTCAGACAGGATCATCCCAGCAAAACCAAGGTTCTGAAACAACCAATAACTCAGAAAGTTCTACGTCACGGCAATATACACAGGAAGAGAAGAATGCCATATCGTATAGAAATAATATATATAATCAGATAAAAGGATGGTATGCAGATTTAGTAAATAAAAGGAATAACAGTTTTCCATATTTTAGTGGTGGAAACGGAACGGATATTACTAATATGACCATTGGCAGCCTTAATAAGTCTGCCATATCAAGGTTGCTCAATAATGTAAATCTGCTTAATCATACGGATGCACCAAGTTGGTATAATACAACGTATAATTGGGGGAGCCTGACTAAACCAAGTACAAGCTTAGAAGAAGATGGTTCATGGGGTTCTCTTACGCAGCAGGAAAAAGAAAATATACGGGAATCTATTTTAAAAAATGAAAATATTAAGTATTCAATAATGCAAAGTGGACATAATGGACAGACATTCTTTTTTGATTTAGGTCCAGTTGCTTTTCACACACATCCTTATTTAGGCGGCCAGATATGTGCAAGTGCATATGGAACAGAAATACATTCGGGGCATTATACTATTCGATCAAATCAATATACCAACCCCGGAACAATTGCCATACCTAATGTATATCTAGGTTCGCCGCAAATACACTATACTAATAATTATACGGACAATTTTAATGGTTACGCTCAAATGGCAAATAACGAGGGGTGGCGTACAAGCCGAAATGCAAATGGAACATTGCAGTATGATTATAGTCAGAATATGTTGTTCGGAGGTTCCACGGCATCTCTTAATGATAATGTGTATATAGCGCTTCTGACAGATTATCATGTATATTCTGCCCAAAAGGATTATATTGAAACCATTGACTATACAAGTAACCAGCGAAGATGGACTATAACATTGAATGGTCAGCCTGTTGGAGAGCCATTAATTACCGATAATCCACGTCACGAATTGGATTTTACCCCGATATATCAAGACTATGGAGCTGGAGATTATGAAGTTGTTGCGGAACAGCAGGCAATCGTAACAAGAGCAACATATATCAAATATGACATATGTACATATCTTTTTGATGCTGAATCAGGGAACTTACTATATGCCGAAGAAAAACTTGTACGAAATGGAAATGGAAAATCACTGCTTATAGATGAGGAGACTTCAACTGAAGCCGAATGGATGCTAACAGGAGATTCTTTTATAGTTCATGTAAATGATCTTGGAGAATTGAGTTACGATGAAAATAATGATGCAGCAACGGAAAGGACGGAATAACATGAGAAAAAAATTTTTTATACTTTTATGTGGAATGGTGATTGTTTTATCCGGATGTAAAAAAAATGAAACAGTGCAATTAGAAAGTATAGATACGCATTCAGGATCAGATGGGATTGAGGAATATTCTGATGCAGATCATGTCAATTTCTCAACTGTGAATGATATGATATATCATTTGAATATGGATAATGTGCCGCAAGAGGATAGTGAGAGATTAAGGACAGAAGCATTAGGATATTTGGAAGATTTTGTTAAAATGGCTTTTAATTATCACGGAGAAGACGATTTAACAGAACGATTATTACCTTACTTTGGGGAACAGGGTAAATATGAAAATCATGATTATAATTTTCCTATTATGTTACAAAAGGAATATCAGAGGAAAAATATAACCATGTCGTACAAAGATATGTTTATCAGCGGACTTTACTTACAAATTTACAATCCAGATATTGAACAGTATGTATTGAGTTTCAGCGGTTATGTAACAACCGATATGACCTCTAACACGATTCAACAAGGAATTTACTGCAATACAATCAGTGGCACGCTTTTATGTGACGGGGGCAAGTGGGAAGTAGCTCAATTTAATCTTGAATATGTGCGTACAAATCCCTGTGAGGTAAAAGTAATTGATGAAAATACAGGTTCTTTCCAATACTTGGGATCTGAGATTGAATTATGGGAAGTAAAAAATGCTGACATCAATTCCCAGGCAACCCAGACAGATATTACACTAGATGAAGAACATGGAATATCATATAATGGAGATACAGATGCGATAATAAAAGATAATGAGTAAAAAAACAGGCATTATGCCTGTTTTTTTATTGTAAATCGGTTGGTGTAGCAATTTGTGATTCGTCGATTATTTTCTGAGTTACAAATTCTCTAAAATATGAAGCGCACAGATCCGGAACAGAATCATCAATAGATCCATTAAAAAAATCAAATTGCAGACTATATAAATATTGACCGTTTGCAAACAGATAGGTCTTGTTTGTGCTTGCTGTGCCATTATTATAATATGCGGTTGCTGTGGCCGAAGTCGCAGATGTAGAAAAATCTTTTAGCATAAATGAGTTTTTATTATTATTTAAGTAGTTTGTAATATCTGTTGCTGTTAAATTCGTTAGAAGATCTGTTCTTTCGGATACAGTTATGGTTATTTGAGCAGTATTGTCGTTATTGATTGCAACAAAAGAAGTGTTTGTATTTCCGAAAGTCCATCCATAAGGAACCGAAAATTCAAAATCTCCATATTCACTATAATATAAAAACAGGTTTGTAGGGATTATATTATCTGTATCCCATGCAAATGAGTTGATGATCCGGTCGTAATAAGGATATATTTTGCTGTAATTTTCATCATTAAATATGCATATCATTTTTACGATATAATCACGAGACCACTTTACTTCTTCAATATAATCATAAATTTCATTCTTTTGATACATAATCTCATATGATGAGGTATCAATCCGGTTGTAATTAACAAAAGTGAAACCATCCTGTACAATCGAAGAGGATAAAAGTTCCTGATTTACATTATTGATAGCAGAATCGTATGGTAATATTTGAATTTGAATAGATGAAGATGATGCTGCATGAATATATGTATCACATCCATCTTTGACCACTTTAGTCCAATCCGCAGGAACATCCATGTGAAACCCGGCTTTGGAATTTTCGTATGTAATGGTTTCAATATTTAGATTTTCTGTTGTTATTTCCTGAGTGCTGATCACATCACCGTCGTATACATCCAATGTATTTTGTTTATTTTTGCTACACATAGTAAACAATATTGATAGAAAAATAATAACACCACCAATAAAGAACCACGGATGCTGCATTTTTTTTAACATAATTTTTTCACTCCCTTCAATTATAGAGTGTCTTTTTTTTATTTTATTTAATGACATTCTATATTATAGAAAGTAAAAAAGGGGGTAATTATTTATGGAACTTCGAGATGAACTGATTAAGAGTGGACTGGGCGATATTATCAAAAATGGAAACGGATTACGAGGGTTATTGGGAAATACAACGGATGAAGGTAGGTATGTCAATGTCGATAATCCGTCAACATATATTGAAGTACGGACAGGCAAGGATTTTTCACTGGATTTTTTTGGTAATAAGGATGGTCAGGAGCGGTTGTTATACAGTGAAGAAGATTCAACAAGTAAGAAGGATCTAAATAGCTTCATCAAAGAGAATTTTTCAAATTCAGATTATATAGAATGGACAAATGAGATTGAAAGTTTATTTCCATATGACGATGTAATTTCTGATGAGCCAAAAGATAACAATATAGCAATCGAAACACAGGAAAATGATCTGGGGATCACCCCATTATCTCTTGACGAGGTAGATCAGAGGGAAGAACTGTTAAAAGATATTGTGATTGAAAATTATCAAACAGACGATAATCTCGACGAAAATGAAGCACCAGATGTAGATGAAAATCTTCTGGAAAATCCACCAGAGGATGAGGAGATAAGTGTAGATCCATATATTTCTCCAAGTTCACTTGTGGATATTGGCGATGAATATAAATCTATGATTGACATAGGATACATTGCGCCAGCAATTAATAAAGAAATTAAGGAAGATATAGGGTCACTTCGAACAGAAAATGCCAATATTGGAAAAATGTTTGGCGGCGTTGTTGATACGTCAGATATATACAGATTTAATCATCGTGACTTGCCGATTGATAAATTAAGTGCATATATTTCGCCGGATATAAAAGGCGAGGGCATCAGTTTCGTAAGCGTTACACAGACAATCAATACAGATAAGACGTTTGTTACCAATTTTAATGAGAATATAGATGGAAACAGGATGTATGGAATGTATTGTCCTGTTTCGATCGTTTCATTTGAATATCGCATAAAAGGAGAGCATACCAACCGTTTAGATGCATATGCAGTTAATGATTTGGGACAGGTGTATGGCCGCATTGATGCTGTTTCTGATAAAGAACATCAATTTCTTGCGCGAGAAACAGACACGCTTGATTTTTTAGATATGGCTTCCAATGATTCTGTTCGTAAATTTTCATTCATGAAAAATGAGGGTATGGAGGTGGATTCGGAAAGCCTTGAAAAATTAAAATCCATTTTGGCAGGAAGAAATGATGAGATGCTGGATAAAATATCTGATCGTATTATTGACCATTTATCATCGGATTCAATCCAGGGAGGATATAAAGCATTATATGATAAAATGTCCGACATTGAAGCTAATATTGAAACCTATCGCGATAATTCGGATTTTCTGAAGAGCAGATTTGATGTAGATCTATTACATAGAATAGATAGTCTGGATTCTGTGGGAAGCGAGATCATAGACACAATTAAAGCACTTAGGGATACAGATCATGACACCCCAGAATATAAAAACCTAACTGCTGAATTGGCATCATTAAAGGAAAATTACGAGCATAAGCTGGAAGAAATTAAGCAGGCTGCCAATTCGCCAGACAGAATTGATTTAAGTAAAGCTAATGAAAACAATACTGATTCGTTTGAGCAGGCATCATATATACGACAGGATTTTGAATTGAAGTATGAGGGACTATATGATGAAGATGGAACTTTGAGAATTAGTGATACTTCCAATTCGGAATCAAGATTTGTTGAGCTTATAAAGAAAGAAACGGTATCGTCTCCTGTTAACGCAGAGATTCCAGCTGTAAATGACAAGTATAACGCTTCAGCAATCGAAGCAAAAAAAGAATTTGTTGAATCTTGGAATCAGACAGACGGAAATGAAAAGATGCAGCTTCATATTAAGGAGCAAACAGGAGAGATATATACTGAGTATGGTACGCGAGTTGACCGCAAAAGTGCAGTTTCCGATACAAAGGATGAGGATGGACGCGATGACTATAAAGTACATTTTGATGAAAAAGAGTCTCGTTATACCATGCTTGAACTTGGTGAAATGGGGCTTGCAGAGGGAAGACACGGTATAGTTGACTCAAAATCCGAAAATTATCAAGAATTTCTCGCATATAAAATTGACGGAGATACAGCAATTGGAGATATCTCAAAAAAGGTATATGAATCAGTACATGAAGGTATAGATCAAAGAGAATTCGATAATCTTGATGGAAATATTGAGCATATAGATAACCGTCTTGCATCAGCACTTGAACGTGAAGGGTTACATGATGTTATAGAAGCAAGAGACATAATTGATAAAAATGATACAAAAGAAGCAGAAATTGAAAAAAAGACCGAATCTTCAGAGGAAAGAATTACGGTTGAAAGAGAACAATCCGGAGATCCTGAATTCGATTCCCCAAGAACAAAATACATATCAAGAATTGGAAACCCCAATGCGGATATTGAGATATCGGATAAAAAAATGGCTCAAATTGATAAATACTTGGAGAAAAGAGAGAATGCCATAGAAGAAACAAAGGCAAAGCTTACAGAGCTGAGAGATAAAATTTCTGCATGTGATAAAATTCTTTCTGGATTTGAGGGAAAAACTGAGTATTTTCTGATGAATAGTCCGGCATATCAATACACATATATGACAATGTGTAATTGTATATCCGATTACGTTAAGGCTGGAGGTAAAGTTGGTGAGGATTGCTATATAAAAAGCGATGTATCAAAGGTAGAGTCTACTGCCAATAACATTGCATATCTTAACGCGTTGTCACACAATGCCATTGGTGGAATCTTAGGAACAATAGTAACCGATATTCAGGTTAAACATGCATTTAATGTAGATATCGAAAGAAATACTGGAGTGGAAAAAACACAGGAAAATCATGACATAGATAAGGTTCCGCTCAAAGATCGTTTATCGAATTTAATAGATAATGCTATTTCTGCATTGTCCGAAATTGCCTTTAATGATATTGAAAATATTGATGAAAAAAACAATGATTTAGAAAATGAGAAATCAGATGGTGTAGACAGGGATAACGAAGACTTTAAATCAGATGTCGAGGCAAAGAATGAAGAAATAGATAGGGAAGATAAGGATACCCCAGATAGTAAAGAGGAAAGTCTGGACAAACTTGAATCTGATAATGGAACAGATCACATTGTTCTTGCGGAAAAAGAGGTCGATGTAAATAGTTCGGAAAAACCAGAACTTGATGCAAATACTAATGAAAGTCTCGAAGATATTGAAAAACAGGACGAATCAATGGACATTGAAACATCTAAAATAGATGAATCCAGTGCCATAGATGATGAAACTGCTGATGATGCCGACAAAAAGCCGGAAGAGACCGCTATTTCAGATCATGAGTTTGAAGAGCTTGATAATAAAGTGACTGCAGCGGTGAGTGATGATGAAGACGATCCGAAGGTTTCCATAGCAAAAGATAGCGACGCATCTGATTCAGAGGATTCCCCGGATAATAAAGAAAAGGATGAAGATGTTACAGAGCAAAAGCAAAATGACCTGGCGGATAAAATAAAGGATTCCCTGAATGGAGATAGAGATGATTTCAAAGATGTTATAAATGATGCCATTCGTGACGATGAATTATCTCCGGAAGATTTGATGGATCAATTCTCAGATGTAATAATTGATTATATAGGCGAAAATGTACCTGACCAGGAGTATTTTGATGAATCAGTCACAAACGATGATGGTATTCCTGTGATCGATGATGAAAACATTATGGATATTGGCGAGAAAATAAACATAGTTGCGGAGTCTTTGAGTCAGGACACGGGAATCAATGCATCAGATATACGAGAGTCTATTTTTAATGATTTTCATGAATCCGATTCAATGTCCGAAAATGTAATCAATGCTATTGATTATGCAACCGCGCAAAATAGCATGGATGCGGAGCCAACAACTCTTGAAAATCTCAGTTATGGAGATATGGATATTGATGAAATTCGATCAATACAGGATGAAAATCAGCTTGAGCCGCAAATCAATGATATTGAAACCAGTTTAGACATGACGATTTCATCCGCGGATTTGAACAATGATATACAGGATGGGGTTGAAGCTTCTTATATCGCCGACATTATAAAAGATAAAGTCGGATCAAATGTTGATATTCCGGAGAGTTCAATTAATGACATGGTTGAACAGCAGATGACCAATGATCTGAATAATGGAGTATTTGATGAACCTACTTTTGATCTCAATGATTATATTGATGCCTGTATAGACAATGTAACCAATCAGATTGTAAACTTTGATCCGGATGATGTAGGAAATGATGTTACAAATGAGACTGATTTTGTATTATAAGAGAGGTGAGCTAATATGGTTATTATTTTTTTATCAGTTGTATCCTTTATTGCAGGATACATGACAGGCATTATGTACATGTTAAATCGTATATCGAAACGGAGAGAAAGCAGGATGAGCGAAAAGCCAATAAAAAATGAAAAACGCAATCTTCAAAATTGTTTTACTGATAATGGAGATTCTTTTTCGGACTTGCTTTGCGAAGTGGAAGGTACGGATGAACAGGTATATGTGGAAAATAACAGAAAAAGGCAGAATAAAGCATATAACTACATAAAGGAAAAAGATAAGAGTAGTTTTTCTTAGAAAAAATATGATTCATTTTTATTTTTGATTATAAATTAAAATAAAAATTGACATTCTTATATAAAAGGAGTGTATGTATATGGCAAAGAAAAAATTTAAAAAACAAGAATTTGTATGTGAAAGATGCGGGAATCCAATTCGTCCGCGGCAATACAAATGTCCATATTGTAAGCTGTGGAGATATGAAGAAGTTACAGGAGGAAATGGGAACAAAGAGCATGGAAATATTAAAAATAACCAAAAATTGTATTGTACCTAAGGAAAATATTAATCTCATAACCGATTATAAATCGAGACCGATTATAAATCGCGTGAAAGAGAAGAAGGAAAAAGGATTATGTTTCAATCTTGCTGGCAATGACAAGATTAACTCGGTTATTTTTCTAAAGACAGAGGAAATCATAACCACTAATACGCTGGTAGAAACTTTGCTGGCGAGAATGGAAGAGAAAGGCAGCTAATATGTATATATTTTTAATTATTGGAATATCTGGCGTACTGGGATATGGTCTGGGAATATTGACAGTAATCATAAGTCGAAAGATTAACGAAAAAAGAAAAGTCAAGGTAAAACATTCATTCAATAAGGAATATGATATCCAAATACCATGCAGTGATGTGTCACGATATAAACACGATAAGGAAGAACATTCTACATTAAAATTTTAAGGCTTGTCCCCAGCAAGCCTTTTTTCATTACACCAATGATGGAATATAACTATTGGTTGAAATAACATAGAAATATTGATATTGATCACTATGAGTCAGTTTTATTAGTCTATAAAAAACTGAATCTTCTACAATATTTTCATTTGTTTTAGTGATTAAGAGATGGCAATCATCATATATCTGATCATTGGTGATTGGTTGTAGGAATATGTATTGATTTTTTACAACACATATAAATTGTTCTGCTAAATGGTCAAATCCCAATAGCTTTACCTTGTGATTATCCATCAGCTCAAAATGCGGTGTTTGCATCTTAGTAGTCCTCCTTTACTCCTCCTTTTCTATATTATACAACAAAAATTTTTTTTTTGGTACATTCTAATAACAGAAGGGTGGTGCAAAAAATGACAAAATCAGCTAAGGTAACCGGTGCTATTTCAATATTGATTTTAATTGGATCAATAATATCATCAATTTGCGTATATAAGAAAAGGGAGATTACCGGGCAAATATGGTTTGAATATCAAACTAATTATGTTTCATGTATGCAGCAGACAGCAACACAGCTTGATAATATCGTAACTCTATATATTAATGATAATATAAGTGAGCAAGATCTGGATAATCATCTTAGTATTATAAAGTCGGAATGCAATATGTTAAAAATATCCTATGCAAACGATAAAAATAGATATCCGGTAAAGGTTGGAAGCTATGATTATTATACTAAAACTGGAACTGAAACAGTTGAAATATGTATTGATAAAATGATAAATCTTGTTGATGCATGCATGAAGAGTGAAAATGATAAAGATGAGCTGATCTATACATATTTAGCATATTCACAAGAGTTCTCTAAGGATTTTGCAGAATATATAACTGCATATGCAGTAATCAACTACGAAGATATTACAGCATCCAAATCAGATGCAGAAAGAGAGGCGAAAGATGAGTAAATATAATTTAGGTGCAGCTTCTGATATAGGAGTCGAAAGAGAGAGTCAAGAAGATTTTGTGCAATTTAGAGAATTGGATAATGACAACCTGCTTGCTGTAATTGCTGATGGAACCGGATCAGCAAAAGGCTATTTGCAACCTGCGGTCATTGCGTCCATGAATATAATTCAGGAGATTGAACAAATATATAATGAAAGCAAGGAAATGTTATTATATTACGTTGATTTTTTCTTGAAACGAGCGTTACTTCATGCAAATCAAGTACTTGGAGCTTATAAAATGGGGAATGAAGAAACTTTCTCCGGGTACGCAACTTCATTGACAGTTGCTTTATTTACGGCTGATAATAGAGCGCATATTGCGCATGTCGGAAATACAAGATTTTATATTTTGAGAAATTCAAAAATAATTCAGTTGACAAAGGATCAAACCAAGGCGCAGGAGCTGCTTGATGCTGGAGAGATTGATGAACAAACATACTATGTTCATCCATATAGGCTAAATATCACAGATGGATTAGGAATATCTACATTACCTAATATATCGAATATTTGTGTTTCTATTACGGATACAGATTTATTTTTAATGACAACAGATGGCATACACTATGCAATAAGACCGGAAAACATGAAAGAACTTGTACTTTCGGGGCAGGATGTTGTTCCCGCATGTAATAATCTCATTGATGCAGCAAAAAATATTATAAAATATCCAGATAACATGTCTGCAATCGTAATTGGTTTTTCAAAATAAAAAAAGGAGCAATGCTCCTTTTTTATTCGTTTGAATGTAATTTTTCAATAATTTGTGCAATAACATCACTATCAAATTCGCTTAAAATACTTTGACTCATAAGGTGCATAACGATAAGCATTGTAAAAAAATATGTAGGAGTTTTTTTTTCGTCAGTTTCTTTTTGCACAGCATTTATAAATTTCGATACGATTTTTTTGCATGATGCAACTTCACGATTATTTAATTTAATTGTTGTACCACCTATTTGGATTTTCATATATTAGTTTCCTTTCGTCTGATTCAATCCAAGAATAAACCTTGCATACTGATAATATAATTCATTGCCATTTTCACCCAAGCTATCATGAAATAGATCAAGAACCGTTGTGTAAAATTGGTAATAAGCAACTCGCAATCCTGTTTTCTTCAGAAAATTATTCGATTTTGTTACATTTGAAAAATACATATATTGTTCTTTCAGAGATAAATCGAATAAATTTTGCTGCACGCAATATGAAAAACATATTTTTAAATTATCCTGTCCATTCTTGTCAGAAAAAAAATTCTTTGGAAATTTTCGCTTTTCCTTATTCATTACTTTGCAATACAACGCAAGCGTATAATCACGCTTTCGATAAGAAATTAAATCAGGATATAGAATATGCGCTATGTAAAACAGATCTTTGTCTTTGTCAAGTTCAACAGGAAATTCTACTTTTTTGATAGCTGAATCTAATTTAAGCCAATGAATTAAATCCCAGGATATATAATCTCTTATCATATATGGAGTCCATTCAAGCAGATCCTCAAATACATATTTGAGCAAACTGATAACACGGTTATTTATATCTCCTGTATTCATATTTGATTGAACAACCTTATATCCATCTGAATTTCCGAGTAAATAGTTCTCGTACTCGGCACATATTATAAAATTCATTTTGCATCGCCTCCTATTATAAGAATGTCTAAAAAAATATTTATTTATATAAAATTTTTGACATTCTACTTATGAGGAGGTCTATTTATGAAAAAAATTGTATGTACAGAAGAACAATATAATAGCATATATGACAGAATTGACCAGATGGACGTATTGGCAGAGGAGTATGTGCCGTCAGAAGAAGATTTTGTTGAAATATGTGAAAATCTCAATGAGTACATGTTGTTTTTGATATGGATTGATGAGACCGGAGTTTCTACCGAGGACAATCAAGAAATGAGAAAACGTATCAACCGTTTGATTAAGGATTATTTGGTAATTAAGGAGTGTGATACCGATTGATTGTTATATATGCAGAAAAGCCAGATATGGGAGCAAAAATAGCTGCTGCACTCGATTGTATTCACTTAAATAACGGCACAGATGTAAATTTTAGTGAATTAAATCGTTATGACGAAGAAATAAAAAAGCAGCGTATACGAGATGGATTATTCAATATAACATACGCTGGGGAAGAAACTATTGTAACATGGGGAATCGGGCATATGGTAGGGTTAAAGCAGGCCTACGATTATGATGAATCATATAAAAAATGGGAAAATCTGCCGCTACCATATATACCGGAAGAATATGGAACAAAAATAACAACCCCAAACACAGCACAATTTTGTCGAATAAAAAATCTATTTTACGCCGCGGACAAAATCATATGCGCAACTGATGATGATCGTGAAGGCGATCTGATTTTTGCATATATATACGATTTTATAAACTGCCATACCCCATATGAAAGGGCGTTGTTCAATAAGCAATCACAGGCAGAGTTTATTAAAGCCTTTAGTCCTGAAAATCTTGTGCCATCTTGGAAAAGACAGCCTGTAATTGATGCAGGTAAAGCAAGAAGTGCCGGAGATTTTATTGTTGGAGCTGGTCCAACAGTGGCAATGAGTTTAAAATTTGATGGAAATGGTACTTTGTCAGTCGGAAGAGTCCAGACAGCCGTGCTCAATATGATCTGTGAAAGAGAACATGAGATAAAGAATTTCAAACCGAAGAATTATTGGGTAATTAAGGCTGATTTTATATGTCCAAATGGAAATAAATATTCAGCTGAACATATTACGAAACGATTTGATATTTTGATTGCAGCAAAAGAGATCTTTAATAAGATATCGGATAAAAAAGAGGCTGTTATTTCATCAATCGAAAAAAAAGATGTAAAAAAAGGTAAACCAAATCTATATTCTCTTGCAACATTGCAAATGGAAGCAAATAAAAGATATGGATTTTCACTTGAATACACATTGAAAATCGCTCAGAGCTTATATGACAAGGGATATACAACATATCCACGGACGGAAAATTTGTTTCTTCCTGAAGATATGATGGATGAAATGGATGATGTTATAGATATTTTGTCTAACAATCCAAATTATTCGCAATATTTCCCTGATAGATCAGAATGGGTAGATTATCATACAAAAAAATATTTTGATAATAAGAAAGTTGGCAGCCATTATGCAATTGTTACAACAAAATCAATGCCAGCTCAACTATCGAAAAATGAAAGTTTGATATACGATTTGATTGCAAAATCGGTTATTACAATGATTTATCCAGACGCAGTATTAAGCACAACATCCATTGAGACAAATGTGGACGGAGAAAAATTCATTACTAAGGGAACAACAATAAAAAATGCTGGTTATATGGCAGTTACGGGTATTCCAAAAGAGCAGCTATTACCGGATCTTGGTATGGGTGATATAGTAGCGGTGAAACAGATTTTTATTCAGCCTAAAAAAACAGAACCACCTAAGCGGTATACTGGAGCATCCTTACTTGTAGCCATGATTAACTGCGGAAAAACGCTTGAAGATGAAGAATTAAAAGAAATTATGTCAAAAGGTCCGGATGGGAAACCAAGAGGACTAGGCAGACCATCATCACAGGCATCCATTGTTAAAACATTGGAGGACAGAGGATATATAGAAGAACAGAAAAAAAGCATAGTTCCAACGAAAAAAGGACTTACACTTATCGCGGTGTGTCCAGTGGAAGATCTCAAATCACCTGTAATGACAGCTAAGTGGGAAAAACGGCTTGATGATATTGAGGATGGAAAAGACACATATGAGGATTTCATGAATGATTTAGAAAATGCAGTAAGAAAATGGACGGAGGATATTATGAACACAAACAAAACATTTAATAACACAAACAATTCATCGGGCAATTATTATTGTCCAATCTGTCGTAAAAAAATGAAAAAAGTATTTTGGGGATATATCTGCTCAGGAAACGATCCTGAAAAAGGGGAAGATAGTTGTCCTTTCCGTATCAGTGACATAATAGCAAAGAAAAAAATTCCTGACAAAGAAATGATAAATCTATTAACTAAAGGAAAAACATCACTAATCAAAGGATTTACTGCAAAATCGGGTAATAAATTTGATGCTTATTTGGTCGTTGATAGAGAAAAAAAGGGGATTGCGTTTGAGTTTGAAGATAATTCCCCAAAAGAAACGAACTTGAAATGTCTGCTTTGCGGCAAAACACTAAATAAAATGAATTGGGGATACGGGTGTTCTGGTTACAGGGAAGGATGCACATTCGCTTTAGGTAAGATATCTGGTTACATACCGACAGAATCAGAGGTACGCAGGCTGTTAGATGGAAAAACTATATTAGTAAAAAACTTAAAATCCAAAAACAGCGGAAGAAAATACGATGCGAACATTTCTCTTTGCTTAGACGAGGAGGATGAAGATTTTGGTAAATACCAGTTTTCCTTCCCGGAAGTATAATATATTTGAAAAAGCAGCCCTGCTGGGCTGTTTTTTTATATTCTGTATAATTTTGCAATCTATATATAGACATAAATTCAGAGTTAGAGAGGAGATGTAAAAATTAAATACGATATGTCAAATAAAATATATGGAGGACTTATTATGGACTTAAATGTAATATCAAAATTGACAAAACTGGCAGGATACGAATATTTAAGCCAGGAGATAACTGATTTGATGAGCGATGATCAAGTTACAGAATTTGAAACACCGTATGCTTATTATGGAGAGTTTCTTGAAAGGCAGCAAGGATACGAAACAGAAAAAATGGTTTCGTATATTTTCTTAAGAAATAGATTGAGAGACGAAAACATAAATCTATATCAAATCAATGATATAGAAGCAAAAATTAGATCTTTGTCTGCTGGCGATGATCCGTGGCTCCGGATGGTAGATGTAGTTTTCAATAATAGATTCAGTCCTGTTTCATTAAAGGATTATATTTTATTTTTGAAGATGGCAAGAATATTTAGTGTAGATCTTCTTCCAGAAGAGGTCAGATACAATATTTTTATGGAAAACTTCGATGATATTATTAGATGTAAGTTCAAGTCAGATGATGTCATATATATTTTTCGATCATTGAACGGCATTGCAAGCGAAAATAAATCTGTGCGTTTCTTTAACTCTTTATTCGAAAAAAAACCAACAGAAAAAAAGATTGCAGATATGTGTAAACTTGGGATTTCTGCGGTTGACATTCAGATCATTTACTCTTTGCTGGTAATTGGTGATAGAAAAACTACAAACGCAGTTGTTGAAGCATTCAGGCAATTATTTTTATGTGAGGATGACTGGAACGATTTCGAGCAATCATTTGTCAGAGAATATTGGAAAAAGAAGACACCAACTAACTATGAAGGCAAATGTTATCCGCATTGTATATTCACAGGAACGCCTAAGAACTTGAATAATATGTTTTTCATTACTGATAATATAGATGATTGTACCATACAGAGAGTTTCGCTAATCAAAGAAGATGAATTAATCCCGGAATGGAAAACTATATTTCATCATTTTGAATCAAATAAGGAAATATTCGTAGCTTTAACTAGTAAAATAGCAGGATCTGTGAAGGCCACAAAAGAGCTGTTATTAGAGTTTCCTGACATAAACTGGGTTGAATTTATTAATGAATATCCAGTTTATGTAAAATTTCTGATAGATAATAATTTTATTTCTGTTATGCAGGTTGCGGATATGGAAATTAATGCTATGGGAATGGTAATAGAATTTGAGTTTAATAAAACATTTGAATTGTTATCAATTATGCGCGAAAAAAGACCAAACGAATTACTTTTGCTGTTTCATAGAATTAACTATAAGTATGTTATGACATCGAGAGAGCTTGTAGATTTTGTTGCTCAAATATTGAGTGAAATTTCAATGGTGGATTTTGATGAATTTCTTCGAGCACTATTGTATAACGATAGTGTAGCAAGAAAATTATTTTCTGAGACGGAACTTAGTAGTCTTGTAGAATCATACCGGGAAATATGCAAGTATTATGATAACTATCGAAAGTCATATAGATCATGTTCATCTAGTGATGCAGGCTGGTTGTTCGACATCTATGCAACGGCTGAAGAAAAGAAAGCAAAGGCAGATGCAGAAGAGGAAAAAAAGATTCAAGATATAATATCAAATATACGAACGAAAATGGCAGACAACAAAAATGGAATATTTGGAGTTGAATGTCGGGATTTCATGTATTGCTGTTATTATAGTAATTTATATATTCCTGTATGGAACAGATTAAAAGAAGAAACGCCTATTCCAACAGAAATATGTGTGTGTTCACGAGATGAATATTTTGAAATGGTAGAAAACATTTATTCTTATGCAAGAAATTTCAATTTTTCAATTCCTGAGTTTCAGGAGATTCTCAACAAAATAAAAATAATGGAGGACTAAACATATGAATATATTTGAATGTGCGAAAATATCAGCTTTGCAATCCAAGGCTGGGTTTAAAGCGGTGGCAAGAGATGGTTCTGAGGAAGTAATTAGTCAAATAGAAAAGTGCGATTTATCATCAGAGCTTAAAGCATTAATCTACAATTATAATAGAGCGGATGCAATCGACTTAATTGATCAGTCTTCTGATTATTCAATATCTTTGTGGAAATATATTTTCGATCATGATATTGATTTAAAGCTGTTATCTCCAGATGATTTTCATCAATACAATCTTTCAAAAGATAACATAGGGTTATTTGCTTTTTGTAAAACCAATAATATAATGAATTGTTATATACGCTGCAATTCGAATATGACAATTATGTCTATGCCGCTGGAGGATTTGAAGAAAATTAACAGGGCAATGAATGCGGTAAGATTAACGAAAAGTGATAATCTAAAAAAATTGGTTCCTTATGCCAAGTTATTAGATTTTCTCTATCAGAAAAATCTCATCATGATTGATTTGGATATCTTAGGCATTAAAGATCCTGATAAAGTATTGAAAACTCTTATCAAGATTAATTTTACAATTAAAGATGATTATATTTTCAAAGAATGCCTGTGGTTTTTCAAAACACTTCATTTTAATGCTAATCTTTTACTGCATTATTTACGAAAAGGATGTCCGCGTGTAAATAATGATATGGAGTTCATGAACATATGTACAGACAATAGATATGCGAATCTATTCAGTAGGGATATGTTGACTACCATGAAAAAAATTATTATTGAGGCTGTATCTAAGAAAAAAAATCATTTTTTGGAGATATTGAACAAGCGGCCAGATATCGAATTTGATCCGGATTCTGTATTCAACAGGGAAACTGTTCAATGCTTGAATCTGAACGAACTTGCAGAATCGGATATAATTAAGCTTGCAAATGTAACATGTTATATGAAGAACAACGGATATTCTTATACAGGACGGGAGTTTCTGCTTGTAAATGAAGCCAAACATGGCAATCGTAACAGCAATGCTCAGGATTTCTATGAGTCAATGACAGGATCTATCGACGATAAAGTGTTGAAATTTAAGCAACTTGTTAATGCAGGAGTCACTTTTTCAGATGATTACACTCAATTATTAAGTAGAATCAACAAGAGAAAATTATCTGATTGGAAAAATGATGCTCCAACAGACACAGAGGTTGGCACGGTCCTAATGAGATTGGAACTGCCGGAGGAGTATGATCATTTGATAGCGGAATGTAAAACTGCAACAGAATACTATTTTGTAGTTACAAAAAATATGGATGCATCCAAATCGTTGAGGGAAAATATCAATGATTATGTCATGATAGATAGGGATTGTGTTACATTGAGACGTTTATTATCACTTCCGGATGAATATATGGAAAGTTATAGAGATTTTTGTGTATCAGGTAATACAGATATTGCAATGACCTACTATAAACAATCCCAGCAAGATCAGAAAGAGGCGATTATTAAAATAGTCAAAGCTGAAGTTATGGGGAAGATGGAGGAATTCAAATTTTTTAATCTTCAAAAAGAGATAGAATCCGACAATCCAAACGTCTTCACTATGTGGAAAAGTAATTCTCGAATAAAAGAGAAAAAATTTGAAGCATATGAAACATATAGCTTCCGAGACACAATGCTTATTGGTAGTCAACCAACTCATACCTGTATGAACTATCGAGACGGTTCATATAATTCTTGTCTTCTTGCTAATTTTGATGCAAACAAAAAAATTGTTTACGTTAAGAAGAATGAGAAGATAGTGGCGAGAGCAATCATTCGTCTGACCAAATATACAGACCAAAGGCAGAAAAAATTAGATTTTCTGGATGTTGCAGCATCATATGAGGAAGAGGATGATAAGGCAGTAATTTTTGTTGAACGCTTATATACCAGTCACATCAATGATGAGGATCGTGAAACTTGCGAGCAATTGATTGTGAAAATGCTTCAACAGAAAGTATCGGATTGTAATATTGACATATTCGTGTGCAGTGAATATTACTCTCTCTATCCAGATGTTTTACATAATAAAAAGCATAAGAGAGTATTTATAAGCCATACTAAAAACGGTGTACAGTATATGGATAGTTTTGGAGGAGAAAAGAGTAAATCTTCTGAAGCGCAATACATTTCGTGTATGGTTTACTGCTAAAAACGAAGCTTGTTACCTAATGGTAGCAAGCTTTTTTTGATACAAAAATCCATGAAAATGATTGTATTTATAGTTTTTTAGAAAACTCCCCTCTTAGGGACTAATAGGGGAAAAAAAGGTCAAAAAACCCAAAAAAGGTCAAAAATGGCTTAAATAGGCTCAAAACACTTACTCAGCATAGTTTTATTGCCTGTGTGTATGTATTTAGTGCTATTCAGTGCCGTTTTGCAACCCTATTTTCCCCTAATTTTTCACAAGGAACAATAAAATTTTTCCTGGAAACCATGTTTTCAGTAAGGTGCTACCAAATGTAGCAAAATACACAAGATATAATGAAATAAAGGATAATATGCAGTCAATAAGCTGCTGCCATATGTCTCATTTATATAACCAATATGCAGTCACACATCCGAATCCACCCTTATAAATCCTACATATTCCACTCAAACCAATGAGAACATATTTGCTCAATGCATTGCTACCAAATGAAGCATATCTCCCATAATAAACCCTTAAAACACCCCATAAATGGGAGGATAAAGAGGAAATATATTGGAAGATAGAATATTATGTATTCAATGATGCGCTACCAAAGGATTCGTAATCAAAAAAATCCTTATATATCCTATTTAGATCCCCATGTCTCCCATATATCCCACATAAATCCGGACACATAAAATGATTTCAAAAAAAATAAAAAAATTACATTCTAATAGTAGGATGATATAAGGAGGATGAGAGAAATGTATGCATATCCCATTACAATAAACGGAACCACATATAAATCTGCAAGACAGTGTTGTAAGGCATTAGATATCAACTATGTCAATGTGCAGCAATATTCACGGAGAAAAAAGATATCTATGAAAGATGCAATCATTCAATACATGCATGGAGGAGCGCGGTCAATAACGGTTAATGGGGTTATATATTCATCCAAAAAACAGTGTTGTGAGAAATTGGGAATAAAATATGAAAATGCGCAGCGGTATAAAGACTATCATGGGATCACATGGGAAGAGACCGTAATGCATTTCATGACCAAGAAACAGAATTAAAGAAAGACCAAGAGGTAATTATGGCAGCAGGAAAACGAAAATATCAACCATTTTTTATTGGAGGAAGCTACACGATTGCACGAAAAAGCAAAAACAGACCAGAGTACAATGTGGTCAATGATGGTGTATGTGGGTATTATGTATTTGGGACATATGGGGAAGCAACAAAAGCATGTAATATCATCAATAAAGCAAAGATCACCAAGCAAATAGCATTTTCAAATGAGGATGAAGCAGATTTTTTCAGGAAGCATGAAACGGATGGCAGCAGTTTTATGGAATATATATTATTCAAAACATGTAGGCAGCAGCCGTGATATATTCCCTAATAAACCCCAATTATTCGAATAGCACAAAAAGCGAGAAAGGAAAAATGTTAAGATGGCAAAAACATATGTAGCAAACTATTTATTTAATTATTTTGGTGGAGATAAAGTTGGAGACAAGCTTATATGTGGAGCTACAATCGATGTTGCAATTAGACCGTACAAAAATGGTAAGTTAATCCAATTTGATCCCAAAACAGATCCGGAACTTTTTGAGATTGTAGATGTCTCTTTTGATAAATCTAATATATATAAAATCAAGATACATGATGGTTTAGAAAAAAATATGTGTAACCGGTTAGGCTGGGACAAAATTACATGTGAAGTAGTAAATTATGATTTGATGTATGAAAAAAAGGAATATTTCTTTGAATCTTGGGATTGCGGAAAGGAAATATTCGATAAGTTCATTCTTTCCCATATAGAAGATTTTGATATATCAGATAATGTTCACGCCCAGAGCCCAGCATATTCATGGTTGGATGAGTAGTATGGACTTTTTCATGTTGAATATATTTAATTTACCAGTGGCAGCAGTCCAATATACTATTATAATCTTCCATAGGCATCCATCCGGGTGCCTTTTTTCATCCAAAATTCAAACAAAACGCAATTATATGACATACTATATATGATATATAAAGACAATGTTTTTATGTGAGAATATTTCTTGTCAGCTATTTTGAAAAGAGAAATATGGACCAGTGGTTAGAAAAAATGTATCAAGAAAAATTATGATTTAGTGGAGGTAAAAGAAAATGAAACGAGAATGTAAATTTATTTTAAGTGAAGAAGAGATAACCTGCGTGGGGGATATTAGAAAAAGCAAAGATACCATCAATAAAATAATTTCAAACATAGATAAGCTAAGAAAAGAAGAAATAATAGAAGCGTTGAAAACATGCGATGAAAGACTGATTGTTGCACTGAAAAAACTAGAGATAAACAAAAATTATTGATATGTCTGTAAATAGTTATGATTTAGTAAAATTACAATGAAACAGACATTTGGAGGTTATAGAACGGAGGATATCATATTGGAATGAAAAATCATTGATTTTGGAATAGATCAGATAAGATTGTGCAGAGGCACGGATGAAAATATAACATTAATAGATTTGTTTATGATAAGAAGAATAATCTTGAAATGATCGCAGCAAATGAATATATATGAATATTGAAGAAAGGAGTCGTTCGAATGAAAATAACTGATAAGGTAGTAATAAGAGAACTAAATATAGTGAGATCACTTGACCTGGAAGAAAGCATATCTAGTTATCCGGAGCGTGAAAGAGATGGAAGATCGGACATGCAGTTTTTGGCAGATGAAGTGTCATATCGGATTAGTTTATATAAAGAGGAAACTGCAACCGCAGAAGAGTATGAAGAAGCACAACGGTTTCTCAGAGAAACATCTAATGGGAAGAAAATGCCGTATTATGCCACCTTCCCACCAAAACCCAAATATTCCGAATTAGGATTACAAAATAAAACCCGTCTGGCAAAAGATATAGTTAACGAATACAGACGGCTTCAGGCTTTAATGAAAAGGCTGAATGACAAAGGATATTACGGGAGATGGTAAGGAAAAGAGCTGTTTTTTTGAGGAGATAATATTCCATAATACTAACATCACATTTATTAAAGGATTGGAGGTCTTGAATATGAGAGGAATGTTAACAGAGGATGTGCAACACATGGCAAAGAAATTTTTACGAAGAGAAATTTCTGTAGAAGAGTTGCGACTGTATCCATACATTGATTACTGCATAAAAAACGGGCAGGGCTGGAGCTATGAAAAGATCAATCCAGAAGAAGTGAAGATATTAAACAAACTGGATAGAGAGGAACACATAATTTACTCACCAGAAAAAATCATGGTATCAAAGCCATTTTACGATTACATGCAGGATGTTTTGGCAATAAGCTATGTACAGGATTTTTTGTAATACAGAGCAGGAAGAAAAAGAATCAGGAAATATAAAAAACAGAAACTCAGGTGTATTAGGAAAAAGGATGAAGAAATCGCGAGGTATAAATCATGAAAAAAAATAAAGAATTAACTAAAATCAAAGAAACAAAGGACATGGAAACGGATAACACTGATAAGGCAGAGGTGCTATCATCAAAGATATTCCGCGTGATCAGACACGTTGTTGCAATTTTACTAACGGTGGTTGTGCTGATATGGGGAATCAGCGTTCAGCTTGACATATCGACTATAAAAGACCGAACCAAACTCCTTCAAATGGGGACGCCGATTGAAAAATTTGAAGAAAATGGAAAAATAACTGACGAAAGCGATGTAATGTATACAGCTACGGTTCCCGGATCAGATGTATGTGTATTAGATGCCGCCCAGATGGTCGTAATAAATGTAAACACTGAGGGAGCTTATCAATTTATAGGGAACCTGATAAGCAGACCAATGGATTTCTGGGAATACAGCAATGCATATTTTGCATATTATATCACATCTATTATTCTGAGCACGGTACTCATGTCAAAAAAGATCATGGGAAAGAAGCGGTGGACAGAAAGCTTGATCTTTACATACATGCTGCTAACATTAGTTGAAACATGCACAGCTATCAGTTACGCCAGTGGATTGATGTATTTCAAGAATGCCAAGTATATCATTTTATTGCTTGTGACATATACCGGAATCTTGAAAATCAAGTACATGTTCAAGAAAAACAAAAAATATTTCAGGAAACAAAAAATCAGAACAGATAGAGGAGGGTTAATGCATAAGGATAGGTGTACTTCGGAAGAAGAAAGAAAACAGATGCAAAATGAACTAAAACAGGCTCTATCAAAAAATGGTCCACTAAGGAATATCAAGCATCAGGTTATGCTTCAGATGAATGCGATCAAGATAAAGGAAAAGCAGTACCTAGATGATGTGAGAGCAGCTGAAAGAAGCCTCGCGGATACAGCTCCAGCTCCTGAGAAAAATGCTTTTGTCGGAACAGAAATCTTTGTATCGTCCTTAAACGAAATGGATGCTTTGATTCACAAATACGCTGAACCTAAAAAGAAAGGCAAGAAGAAAAACATCTATGAATACAGGGGGAATTATTGCTTAGATAAAAAATAATATATAAAAACTTCCATTCGTGGAAGTTTTTTTAATTAATTTGCTTTAAGTCATTCTATATATAGCAATCAAGTTTGAGAGAAGGGAAGGAGTAATAAAAATTAAATGATTGCAATATATCAAAAGGAGGACAAAATTATGTCATTAGTCACGAAAGAAAATATCAAGGTAGGAATGAAAGTATATTCCTGTTGGGATGATACCCCTATCGATGGATTTGGATGTGTAGAAGCTATCATCAAAGCAATATACGATGATCATTTCATTTATAAAGAACCTCTGTTAGATAATATATGGGGTGAATATGATGATGGAAAAAGTTCAGTTGCTGTTTTCACGGATAAAGAAGATGCAGAAAAGTGGTTTTTTGATAGGGGTTTACCTTTTCAATGGGATGATGGAGGATATAGCCTATGAAAATCATATGTGTAACATCTACAAATGATTTATCATTTGAAATTCTAATTAAAAATGACAATCAGGTTGAAACAGCTATAAAGGCTGTGCAGGAAGGCTGGAACGCATGGCTGGCCGCAACTGCCCCAGAAGAATGGAATGGTGAATATTTTACCAAGGACGAGGTTGAATCATTTTATGAACTTGGATTTACTGAACCAACCCAAATAATCCTTGATCGGCTGCAAATTTCTTATGAATTTGTATCCTGTTATGATGATGAAGGAAACTGGAATGGTAGATACAGTGAAACAGAAGCCGTATTTATTTGGTAATGGAGACCAGCTATGAAAACATTATTCATAGCGTAAAAAAGGAGGACAGATATTATAATGAGAGAAGAATTACAGTCTATTGGGCGTGATGAAGCAAAGCATGTTGAAACAAACATGGGAAATATGCCATTGGAATATTATTATGATATTGTGGCTATGCAACATGGATACGACTCATATGATGATATGAAAAAGGATGGATTAATCATTGCACCACCTGAGATAGTTGAGGATAAAGGAATATTATGAAAAGAAATAATCACTTATTAACGATCATTATAATTATTTTAATAATTGTATCAATCTATATTGATTACAAAATGATTACATCTGATGCGCCAGTATGGGTTAAGTATATATGGTTTGCAGGATGATGGTATAAAAGGAGGACTATTATGGGATATAGACATGAAATTGCTTTAGAAATATCGGATAATCTTTCAGAAAAAGTTAAAAATATTTTATCTGGATATGTTTATTCCGCAGCTAAACTAAATGGCTTTGAAGTGTTTAGAAATAATTTTGAAAAATGGGATGATGACTTTGATTTTGTAAAGCAAATCAATAGTTTAATGGATGAGCTTGATCTTAATCCGGATCTTGGCAGTTATAAATTCATACGTCTTGGTGAAAATTATGGAGATGTAGAAGAAAGAGGCAATGATTCCAGTATGAATGAGATCAGAATTATTCATGAGATTCATGTTCCAAAAGAGAAAAATAATAAGGAGAGATAACATATGGAATTATTACCGTATTATAGCAAAGGTGACTTAAATGAGATCATAAAAAACACCCGAAAGGCATTCATGGAAGAGATTTTTGAGGAACTAGACAAATATTATCCTCCGGAGAATCAGAAAATCCACAAATATGATATCAAGGAAATCATTTCGGATATTATAAAAAAAATGGAAAATTATTTTGAAAGTCCTGAGAGCATCGAAGAAGAATTGGAAGTAATATACAATAAAAGTAAATATTAGAATCAGGAATGCTGCCGCAATCTATATGAATACAGTCGATCTCGTTATCGGCTGTATTTTTTATTTTCATAAAATTATCACATTCTTAATATAGCAATCAAATATCAAGGAAAGGTGGGAGGTTAAATTAAATATGGATTGTAATAAAAGTATATGGAGGACTAAAAGATCATGTCAAATCAAAAGTTAAATTGGAAAATTATTCATGACAGCGATGATGATGCAGGAAATCCTACTCTGTGGAGTACAGAAATCAACCATATAAAATGTTTGGAGGGCGATGATATGGAGAGATTAACAAAGAAAAATGGCTATGGAAATTACCACTACCCAAAGTGCCTTGAAAGATGCGGTGGACTTAAAACGCCTGAAAAATGCTATGAATGCGATTTCGATTATGCGGTCTGTAAGAAACTTGGAGAGTATGAGGACTTAGAGGAACAGGGCAGACTTATTAAATTACCTTGCAAGGTAGGAACGGATATTTATTACATCTTAGGTATTCCCAATGAGACGCCGTGTGTAATTGAAAGTTGCGTGTTCGAGTTATCAGATATACAAAAAATTGGCAAAACATTATTCCTCACAAAATCCGAAGCCGAAGCTAAACTGAAAGAATTGAGAGGTGGAGAATATGACTAAGATATTAAATAATTGTCCTATATGTGGGGGAAGATTAGAATACTCTATATTAATGCAATTCACTAAAGAATATCAAATCAAATTAAATGAATAAATGGAGGACTGATATTATGAAGAATAAAGATGAAATCGCAAAAAACTGGAAAAAAATTGTAGAAGCATATAATTCTACTAGAACTATGACACCAGATGCCACAGCAAAGAAAATTGTGGAAACACTTGGCTATGAGCAGGCAATTGAAACCTTTGCCGTTATTGCAGCCATTAAAATCCATGATGGCAGGATCTATGGAGCTAACAGGGATTGGATGAACTCTGTTTCTTATAATCCAGAGGCGGCAGTTCGGTCCAGAGAAAATCCAGTAATTTATGCCGGACTCGATGATATCCATACAGCCCATATCAACCAGATCATTACCGCGTTGCGGAAAATGAAGGAGGCATAAGTTGTATGGGACATAATATTCATTACGCTATTTGTGAAGATACAGAAAATGCGCGAAAAAATTGTGAAGCATATTGGAATGAATGTGCAGCAAAAGAGGATTGTCAGGAAGGTTGTTCAGGACTGTCACAGTCAATCAGATGGCTAAAGCATACGCCATTTGATACAGAAGAGGCAGCAAGAGAATATATTGAAAAAAATGATAAAGGATGGTATGACCAGTTAGCGGTTAGATTTTTTCAATATCCCAGTATTGTTGTTTCTAAAACATACAAAGTTTTGGAAGAAAGAGCAAAACGCTTACAGGCACGATATGAGGAACTTCGTACAAAAGTCCACTATGAAGATACAAAATCTGCTTTTATAACATGTAGAAATTGTCAATCAAAGCTGGCAGGTTGTTACATAGGCAGTGAAAAACGAATAAAAAATATTTGTCCTGTCTGTTCCGCAGATCTCCGTCCCAAATCAACTCTGGCAATAATAGAAACTGCAAGGAAAAATGCAGAAAAAGCAAAAAAGGATTTAATTGCAGAAGAACGGAAGTTGCAGGAGAAACAGAAAAAACAATCCATTGTAAAGTGGTTGGTTAAAATTGAATATCATACATAAAAAGCAATCCAAGATGCCGGTTATTGTCCGGCATCTTTTTTTATTTATTGTTAAATATAGCATTCTAATTATAGCAATCAAATAGAAGAAGAAAGGAGATATAGAAATAAAATATTGATTGCAATAATTAAAAAATGGAGGACTCATTATGAAAGATACAAACAACGGGCTTCACAGCTACAAGGAATATAATAAGGAGTATATTGGTTCATCCGACTATTCATCTTTGATTCTGGTAGGCTATGAAAACGGTGTTAAGATAATTGCATTAAATTTTGTCGAAAATGCGAATTATTATGCATACATCGTTGATGATAAAGCCTATATTGATTCGTACTGCATCAGGGCAGCGGAGTTTACTGCATGGATGAAAATCTATGATGATGATGGACTTATTCATCGGTTTGAGGCGGATGTTATTCGGGTATATCGAGCTGGTGAGATGGGGTGCATCATTCAGTTGATTCAAAATCCAAAGGAGAAAAAGCCATTGATTGAAGATGGATATTACTATATCGAGAATAATATCGTGATTAAAGAGGATGGATATACTGACACCACTGAGGAAGTTGGAAGAGTTATTCCGCTTTAAATCATATATGAATATTATAATGGAGGACAAACTTATGAGAACAGACGAAATAGCCCTTGTTAAGGTTGCAGTAAAACGTGCAAAGAAAAAGAACAGTGTGGACGAGGGATTTAAGGCAATTTACAGATGGAAGAAAAACCATCCCAATAGAATCCTCGATGATATCCTGCATTGTTATCGCAAGGTAATAAAGCGCGGAATTATCAAGGACGATGTTATATATGATTACTTCAATACTGTTAGAATTCATTTTTCTACATACAGAAATGATGAATTTTCCCCATGTAGAATTGTGAATTATGAAATTCCTGTAACATGTCTGCAAAATTATCTTTTAGAGATAGAAGACTGCAGAACAGCAGCAGAATTTTTCGAGACATATGATTCTGATGAGGCACAGGAATTATATACTTATGCTGAGGATGATAACCGGATTTTGAAGGAATCGGTAGATTACTCTGATGATTTTATTCAGGAGTATGAAAAATCAAATTATTTATCCAGGGAAGATTTTTTTTGGTCTGTTTATATTAAGCAGCCAGCATAATGATTACGTTATGGAGGAAAAGCATATGAAAACATTGATGAAAAGCGTAAAAGCAGTGAAAATATCTGGAAAAGATATGTACAATGCATATATCAAAAGAGTTCCTTACATGGATGGAATGTATTCATACTATGGAAAGGGCGATGATTTTTTGCCGAAAGTAATATCTTTTTTTAAAAATGAATGTAATGTATTGTTTTGCACGGAAAAACAATTAAATTATTTCAAGAAAAACATCGATTGTCCGCTTGCAGACTTGAAAAATTTCAAAAAATACGCAAATCTTATGGGATATGCTGAAAAACAGTATATATGCGAGGACATAGAAGAAATATTTTACTTGACACCCGAAGGTGACTGGAGGCTTGTTCAGGTTACCGAAGACGGCTTAAAAGAGTATTTATTTGATAACATTGATCCAGCAGAGGTTTCAGCAGAAGAAATGTATAATGCTTATTATAATTCTCATCTGGATATTACTGTTAAACCTGAGCTAACTTATAAGGAATCACATTTACTTCCATGTATTCAGTTATTTGAAGATAATACCAAGATACTTTACTGCTTCAGAGATCAACTGGATGAAATCAAGAATACTGATCTGCCGTTGGAAAATATATCATTGGAAAGCTTGTTTGTTTTGGGAAGTTCCTTGAATGAACCAGGAGATATATACTTCAATGATATCAATGAGGTCATGATGTATTCAGATGGAGAGTGGGATCTTATGCTTAAGTTTTAACTGACTGATATTGTGATCAGGGGCTGCCAATAGGCAGCCTTTTTTTATTTATTACACAGAATATCAATCTATATATAGCAATCAAATAAGAGGAAAGGAAGGAGTAGAAGAATATTCATAGATTGCAATATATCATAAAAGGAGGAATTGACTTGGTAGATACGTCAAGTCTTTGTTACAGATCAGATGACATGTATGGAGATTTCCCTTCTCTGGACGAAATCAACCGCGATTATTCAGAACTGATTGATGTTATTGGTGATGTAACAACGAAAGAGCAGATTATAGAGCTGCTTAACAATACAGAATTATCTATTGAGACAAACGGAGATTATCCGGATCAGTTAGATGGTAATGTAGAGGAAATCCGGTATGAAGCCTATGGATGCCTTGCTTATATTCACTGCAAGGTAGAAAAAGGAAATGTGACTGATATTTCTTTCGATGTCTGGTCCAATTTGTTGTCAAGCGAATTTATCCAGGGAACCAGTATCGGGCAGCTTGAAGAAAACTACAATCGTTTTCTCAGAAAGGATGAATGCCTATGAAAAAAGAGACGGTTATGAAGGTTCTAAACAGGTATTGCAAAGGTTTGGCCGCGATGGAAAAGCAAGCCCTGTTTGACAAGGAAGAAAATGATGCAAAGCAATATCATTTTGACATGTGTGCATTAAAAGAAGCAGTAAAACTGATTGAAAGAAAGGAATAACGATCCTCGTAGACGAGGTTATATGCGGATTAGTATGGTGAACGCATATTGTAAAGAGTAACGGAGTGGCCGGACTGCTTATGGTGTAAGCGATATAGTCCTTAAAAACGATCCAGACCGATTGTTACTTTTCCACACTAGAGAATTGTAGTGTGGTGTTATGAAACAGAAATTAACTGTATGTTGGATTTCGGCAGGTGTATCAAGCTTTGTCGCTGGCTGGCTCAAAAGAGATTCTATCGATGAATGGATTTATATAGACATCGATGATCAGCATGAAGACTCAATCCGGTTCATCAAGGATTGTGAAAAAGTGCTTGGCAAAAAGATACAGATCGTGAAATCAAGGGAATACAGGTGTGTAGAAGATTGTCTATTAACAGCAGACATGATTAAACTAAGTTCAGGTTTTGCTCCCTGCACAAGCTGGATGAAAATAAGAGTCCGGAAGGAATGGGAAGAGGCTCATAAGGAATATGATCTTACCTACGTCTGGGGATATGATTTTTCTGAAAGTAATAGAGCTGCCCGGATGGTGGAGCACAATCCACAGGCATCTCATTTATTTCCGCTAATAGACAAATATCTAAGAAAAGAAGATGTGCATGGATATTTTGATAATAACTTTTCTTTTGCACGTCCTCGAATGTATGATATGGGATACCCCAATAACAATTGCGTAGGCTGCATAAAAGGAGCAATGGGTTATTGGAACAAAATCAGAGTAGATTTTCCTGAAGTTTTTGCCAGGAGAGCTGAAATGGAAAGGGTGCTGGGGCATTCCATACTGAAAGAAAGTGATGGTACACCGCTTTATCTGGATGAGCTTGATCCAGATCGCGGTAATTTGAACACTGAGGTTTTTCCAGATTGTTCAATTATGTGCTATATAGCAGATCAAAAATAAAGGAGGACTAACTGTATGATTACAGCATTGTATTTTGATGTAAAATTCAATAAGGATATTATCAAAGAAAGATTCATTTCCCCAGGATCATATGTATTGCTGATCGATGGAAAGGAAATATCCATTGATTTCATGGATTCATATGGATCGGTTAATAATAATGGAAAAACCATTCATGTAGAAGCAAGAGGGGCGGACCTGAATTATTGCCCGGAAATGAAAGATATGACACCTGAAATGTTGGCAAATGCAGTAATAGATCATATCAATATCTATATCGTTGATGATAAAGGTAATTTTTTAGATGGATTGAAAGTTATTTCAACAACATCTATGTCAATCGAATGTGATGATATAATCATCAATTTAAAACTGAATCCGGACATGGTAGAAATTCTGTCCGATTAAGATTAAAAGACCGTCTATAAAGGCGGTCTTTTTTATTTTTTCAATAAAATCTACATTCTATAAATAGCAATCAATATATGTGGAAGAGGGGAGGAAAAGATAAAAACGATTGCAATAATAAATAAGGAGGGCATATAAAATCGGTAGATGAAAATGCAGAAAATATATAAAAATGGAGGACTGATATGCTACTATATGGAGTACAAGTAACAAATAGAATATATAACACAGATAATATAGAAAAATTTATTAAAAGATTAATGGATACAACTTGTAAAGATATCGTGGAAAATTATTTCATAGGAGAAAAGGATGGCTGCGACGACGCTCTGGCATGGGTGGATACCTATAGGTCAAGAGGACATGATGGACTGGCAGCATTTCTAACGGATGTTATTAATAAATTGGAAAATATTAATATTACATGTGGAGAAAATAATGGCGCATCATTTATTGGCATAATACCTGACCTGCCTTGGAATTTTAACAGGAAGATTAAAACTTTAAACAAAGAAGAGTATTCAAAAATTTTTGAAAGATATTTTCTATATTTAACAGATGATTCCCCAGAAGTTAGATGGTGGAAGATTCAAGATGATGGTATCCTTCCTGAAGGAATCTGTCCTATATGTGGAGATAATTTGTTCACAGAGCATAGTGATGGAACCAGCAGTTTTTTTTGCTATAATTGTCATCATTATTATTGATAATATTAGTAAATTGACATATAATAATACTAACAAATTTAACAATATATTTATTAGTATATTTGCAGATAGAAATGGAGGACTGATTATGGTTTTAGATACACTTATTCCAATATCTCAATTCAATAAAGGTCAGGCAGCAAAAATTTTTGATGAATTAACAACAAAAAAAGAGATGGTTGTATTGAAAAATAATCAACCATCGGCAGTTCTTCTTTCACCAGACGAATATAAACGGCTGATGGAAATAGAAGAAGATTATAATTTGCTGGTTGAAGCAAACACAAGATTATTATCTAATCAAAAATTACATTCTGAGGATGAGGTAATGAAGAAATTCAACATAACCCAGGAAGAGCTTGATGAAATGGAGGATGTTGAAATCGAATAATGTGGAAAGTATCATATTTTGATGATGCGCTGGAAGATCTGAAAAAATTGGATAATTCGCAGCGCAAACAGGTATTAAAGGCAATAGATAAGGTTAAAACCAATCCATTGCCACAGAATGAAGGTGGATATGGGAAGCCGCTTGGAAATAAAAGAGGCATTAACCTAACTAATCTTTATAAAATCAAATTAAAAAAATCAGGGATCAGAGTTGTATATCAGATCATTCGTGTTGAAGATACTATGGAAATAATTATAGTTTCGATGCGGGAAGATGAAAAGGTATATGAGGATGCTCAAAAGAGAATCAATAACAAATAAATTGCAATTTTTCAGCCGTTCAATATGAACGGCTTTTTTATTTGTTTTATTTTAAATCATAAAACACATTCTATATATAGCAAGTCAATAAAGGATGGAAGGAGAAAAATGCAATAATGTAAGAGGAGGACATAATCATGATTCTATATAGAACAGTTTCTTGGGAAGATGAAGAATGATATAGAAAAAATGGATACAGATGAAATGGAGGAATAACTTATGAATACAAACAACAATGTAAAACATCCATGTCAAGGATGTGTATATTATAATGAATGCGGTGAAAGCACCCGTACAATGTATTGTGCCGGCCGGATGACTAAGCGTCAGAGAAAAAATGCAGTCCTTACGAATAAGCAGCCTGAGGTGAAATCATGATTTACACAAGAGTTTATGAAACAAAGATCCTGAAGCTGGCAGATGGGCGAATCATACATTTTTCGTTGCAGGGACGTAATAATGATAATATCGGAACAAATAGAAATACGTTTACTGCAAAGATATGTACGATGGAAGAATATAAAAACAATGCACAGGCATTCATGAATGATCCAGATCCGAATATTTATATCGAAATAAAATCCAGAAAAAGCAGCCGAAGGGATTATGGCAAATACCTAATTCGCATGTTAAGACATGCCTATACATATGAGAGATTCATTAAAAAGTGGAATATCATGGAAACGCATGTAAAATCAATCATTATGTATGATCCCCAGAAAGAAATTTTTGAAGATCCAAGTAAATTTGATATTCGTAATTGGATATTTCATACAGGAACAGTTTCCTATAGACCTAATTATGAATATATCAAAATATGCAGCGAGCAGGATTTAATAGACAAAATAAATTCTAACAGGAATATTCAAATCTACATTGGGAAGGGCAGAAAAAACATCCCTTATTGATTATTGCAAATAGAAGAGACCGTGTTTAAACGGTCTTTTTCTTTTTTCATTTCTAAAATTTTTTATATAATAAATAATTCAAATATGAGCTACCATTGGTCGCGTATTTTTTCTACATAATATGATTCGCATGTATGCTACCAAATTTATTGAAAGATAATGATTCAATGGACTGACTTCAAATATATCAGTTAAATGAAGCATAATAATTCGTTAATGTGAATGCTTTGGTTTCAATTTATATAGATATATTCATTCAATGATAAGCAACCATTTTTTTAAAACAATATTGGCAGCAACGGATTGAGAAGAATGGTAGCGAATAATTAAACTATCAAAAAGTGTTTTTTATATATGATTTTTTAATCAACAGATACTTTTTTTCACGATGAATACTGGTTGTAGAGGGGTTTAAACTGTACTATCAAAAAGTGTTTTTTCATGGATGTCACAGACTATCAAAAAGTGTTTTTTGCGATTAGATATCGTGGACTATCAAAAAGTGTTTTTTGTGGTCAATCTCATAAACTATCAAAAAGTGTTTTTTATCATCCAAAATCTGAATCAGTATATTAAAAAAAATAAAATAAATACAATCTACTATTAGGAACCTCAAAACGGGGAGACAATCAAATAATTTATTTGATTTACGACAAATTAAATAAGAATACATCGAAAGGGAAAAAATGTCAGAATTAATTACAACCAAAACCGAATATGGAGAATTTGGGATATCCCTGAATCCACTCAATTATGTTGTGCAGGCGAATGATCTGATAGAAGCTATGCCAAATCTCAGTCTCAACGCGACAAAATTGTTACGCATTATGATCATGCAGATCAAGCCAGATGATGAGGAGTTTTTTAAACAGGTTTTTTCAATTAATGATTTATCGCAGATATTGGACATATCATCATCAAATCTATATCGGGACATTGGCAAAATTACAAATGAGCTTAGACAAAGCTCTGTCAGTTTCGAAACAACCGGAAGAGGAGTTTACTTAAATCTGGCTTCTGCATGCTGCTATGATGGAAAAAGGGGGATAGGTTTTAAATTCAATGATGATATGAAACCTTTGTTACTAAATCTTCAGAAAACATACAACTATACGCAGTATAGGCTTGAAAAGATTCTGAAGATGCAGTCGGCATATTCAATCCGGTTATATGAGATACTATGTAGTAAGATCATGACTAATGCAAAAAAAACAGTACATGTAAAAATTAGTGTTGACTCTTTAAGAAGAACATTTGATTGTACAAAAAAATTGAAGCAGTTCGGACAGTTCAGAGAAAGAGTAATTGATACCGCGATAAAAGAAATCAATGAGTTATCTAATCTTCATGTCAGGTATGAGACTATAAAAAAATCAAACAAGATAAGTGAAATTGATTTTATTTGTAAATTTTGCTGAAGTAGAGCAAATAAAAAACTGCAAAAAATAATTTGCAGTTTTTTTGTGCAATTTACACAAAAATGGCTATTTGAAAAGTTATCCACAATTTTATTAGTACGGGTTTCTAAGAGAACTATCAATTTGTGTTATCAAAATAGTTATCCACACATCATTTTTTGAAGCATAAAAATGTGCACGCATGCGTATTATCATGGTTTTTGAACTATCAATTTGTGTTATTGAAAAAGTTATCCACAGGTGAGAAAAATTCAAAATTTTAAAACTATCAAAAAGTGTTTAAAAACTATCAAAAAGTGTTCAAAAACTATCAAAAAGTGTTTTTTAGGTCTGAAAAACCTAGTAAAATCAAGGCTTCCCGAACCCCTTAAATACATTAAGTACATTAAGTATATACCCATGCTATATATATATCTACGCGCGCGCGTGCGTGAGGCAAAAAAAGTTTTGGTGCTAAATTGTTAAATTATACAAAATGTCTGACATTCTATAACTAAGATCAGTAAAAATTATTTATAAGACTGGAGGAAAAGGGCATGGCGAGAATCCTGATGGAAAATTCAAATCCCATAGATGCTGAAATCAAGTTATTTATGGAATACGGTTATTACTTGAGTTACAAAAAAGATAATATTCGTGATTACGTCAAAGTACAGTATGAATCTCCGGATGGTCGATTTCCTAAGCAGATCGAGCTGACAAACGATGAAATACGGATTGATTATTCGAAAATGCTGCAAATTGATACCGACAAAGGGCTTATAGGATTGGGGATCGGCAATTACGAACCGCAATTTTTGGTAATTGTTTCGGATATTGCAAAAAAATTTTAAAAAAATTATAAAAAAAATTTTTTTGCGACATTCTAATAATAAGCAGGTAGATTTAAAAATCGGGAGGTAAAGAGAAATGAGAGAAGGAATATTGAAATTCAACGAAGAAAATAACCGGTATGGTCTTTGGGATTACGAAAAAGAATATTGGATTGACAATGGATTTCATTGTGGTGAATGTTTAGACGTATTTGTTAATGGCCAGTGGATTCATTCGCGTATGGAAATGGGAATGCAGAGCCAATATTATCTCGTTAATACAAAATTTGAAAAAAATTTAGAAAATATTTTCTGCAGAATCTAAAAAAATTTTTTGCGACATTTTATTAATAGATCCACATAATGCGGATCATGATTTTTCTCCTTTTTTTTCTACTACATAGGATGTGGTGGAAATGCTTTCATCCCGTCACATGATTATGTGACGGGAACTTTATCGAAAAAAACATGGAGAAGAAAAAATAAGTTAAGGTGGTATCACCAGATAGGAACATCTGCAAAGATTGGAGGTAGAACTTATGAAAATATATGTAGATGGTGATGCATGTCCGGTTATAGGTGTAATCGAAAAAATTGCGAAAAAGAAAGGAGTAACAGTAGTTATTGTATGTGATGAAATGCATGATATCTACTCTGATTATTGTCAGGTAGTAAAAGTTCCATGTGGATATGATGCAGTAGATATGAAAATTGCAGTCGATGTACATAAAAATGATATTGTGGTCACGCAGGACTACGGTGTTGCAGCAATGGTACTGGCTAAAGGAGCATCTGTGATAACACGAAGTGGATTTCAGCTCACTAACAGTAACATAGATCTGCTGCTTTTTGAGAGACATGTTGCCAAAATAGAACGAAAGAAAACAAGAGGCTGCATAAGAAGAAATAAAGGATCTATGGAACCTAAAGTATCTTTTTATGACAGATTATCAGGAATGATAGATAAGGAATATGAGAAGGAGGCAGTATGCTATGGGGGATAAATGTAGTGTATTAGAACTAAAAATTAATGTGCGTAAAGAACAGTATCATAGACTTGATGTTAAATTTGAGGATGCAAGAGCTGTTTACAATGCGGTGCTTAACGAAGCATTGTCGAATTATGAACAGATTACTCGTACAAAGGAATATCGGGCAGATCAGGCTGTTGTAAAAAAATACTATGAAGACAAGAAAAATGGAACAGTAAAAAAAATGCCGGACGAGGTAAGAGCAATCTTCGACAAAAGAAAAAAGCAGTTTCAGGATGCAAAGCTCACGAAATTTGGTCTCATCAATATTGCAGGATATCATAAAAATCATTATGCAAAAAATGTATCGAGTATCATGGCCAACAAAATCGGTGAAATGGCATGGACTGCAATGAATCAGTTGATTTATGGAAATGGAAAGTCGGTTAAATTTAAAAAGCCAGGAGAGATGACATCGATTGCATCTGACAACAAATCTGGAATCAGATTAATGGTTGATAATGGAAAATATTATCTATTGTTGTCTAATCAGACTCAGAAAGCTAAACCGATAATTTTATCTATTAAGCAGCCACATAATGAATATGAACTTGATATGATCACAAGACCAATAAAAATTGTTCGAATTATCCGAAGAAAAAACGGTAACCGATTTAATTATTTTGTTCAGCTGACCGTGGAAGGAACTCCTCCTCAGAAGCTAAAAAAAGATGGATCGCGGTTACACCAAATTCGAGAAGGAAAAGTTGGGGTGTACATAAAAGACGATAGTGTTTATGCAGTTGCAGATGATGGAAGAATTGCTCACTGGCATTTTTGCAAGAATCAGCAGAAATATGAAGAGAAGAAAGCAGATTATGACAGAGAACTATCCAAGTTGCGGCAGCTTAATAATCCGGATAATTACGATGAGAATGGCGTAATTAAAAAGGGTTCGAAAAAATGGCATTATTCAATCAAATACAAAAAAATATTGCTTCAAAGATCATATCTGATTCATAAAAATACGGAAAGCAGAAATATAACCAGATATGTGATTGCTAATGAGATTTTGGCGATGGGAAATGACATTTACATCCTAAAGAAAGATTATAGGACCAAGAAAGAAAAGTTTGATGAAGATAACAGAAAATCCAATGAACAGTATCGGCGATTAAAGGATCGAAGAAAAAAAATTCAGAATTTTGCATATGCGGATCTGATATCAAAGATTAAAAGTAAAATTGACAGCGATAATTCAGGCGCGGTGAATGAAGTTACAGTATCCAAAGATTTATACTATTATGTACATGATGAAGATAAGGTAAATAAGAGCAGATTTGTTGATGGTATAATTGCATTCAAGAACAGAACCTGTTTAGAAGAATCTTACAGAGCTTTGCTTATCATGAATTATGATGGTAAAAACTACAATCGGGATATGGTAGAGAAAGGAATGAGTTGGATATGTTAAAGCGGGATGGTGATATAAATAAATCTTCTGTGAATTCGGATGGTTGGAATTACAACATGGACGAATGTCCTCTTGATACCTGTGTTCATCTTTTGTCCGATAATAAGGACATATTGCTTCCTCAAATGGATTTTGTTGGAACAATAACGATGGATATTAATAAAGGATACAAAACAAGAGGAATGTGTTATTGGGGAGATCCAGATTGCTTTTATCGATCAGAGATTATTGCATGGAAACCGTTTTCGGGAAATGAGGAAGCTATAAAAAAACACGGTTACAATCAGGGAGTTAATGCAATGTACAGTATATCACATGGTTCTCGTTAAATTAAGATAGGGTTAGTTGCGACCTTGCGAGAAATTGCAGAATGTATATATTGAAACAGGGAGTGATAATCATCGAAATCGAAAGAAAGTACGGATTATAGAAACTGTATAAATATATACTATTTGAGGTTTTGGATATTTCAAAAACAACAAATAAGCAAAGGTATGTACTGCATGCGTTTCACCTCCTGCGCGTTTTGGATATTTCAAAAACAAAAAAATAATCAGAGGAAATAGTTATATTGATGTAAATTTAACTAGGACAATAAACACAAAAGTAGCAAGGTGTTTACTTAGGTGATAGATGAAAATGTTGTAAATAAAATCGGTAAGAAATATAAAAAAGGTTAGTTGCGACCTTGCAGGAAGCTGCAAAATGTATATATTGAAGCAGGGAGTGGCAATTCCCAAAATTGTAAAAAAAGTATGGATTGTAGAATCTGTTATAAATATATACTATTTGAGTGTTTGAAAGTTTCCAGAACAACAAATACGCAAAGGGATGAGTTTTTTTTCGTAATCAGAAAAACAGTTTTGGATATTTCAAAAACAACAAATAAGCAAATGAGTGATTGTGGGTTTTTTTGGATTACATAAGGTGTATGTTTCAAAAACAACCACAAAGCAAGACATAATGTTTGTTTTTTGCTACGATAATAACAAACCTAAAAAGGTATGTATTCCGCTGAGGATAAAACAAAAGTTATAATGAGATTAAGAATTTAAGATTAGAAAAATAAGGTTAGTTGCGACCATGCGGTAAAACGCAAAATGTATATATTGAAGCAGGGAGTGCCAATTATCGAAATCGAAAGAAAGTACGGATTGTAGAAACTGTTATAAATATATACTATTTGAGGGTTTGGAATTTTCCAGAACAACAAATAAGCAAAGGAAAGAGGTTGCGATTATTTTTGTTGAGAAAGGTTTGGAATTTTCCAGAACAACAAATAAGCAAAGGCATATAATACAAGTCTAAAACCACTAATTGGTTTTGGATATTTCAAAAACACCAAATAAGCAAAGGGATGGCGTATTTCATCGGAAGTATTATTTCACAGATCGAGAAGATGAGTGTAAGAGAATTTCAGAATTTTGTTGTTTTGTTATCAAATAGCGGAGTTGTTTCAAAAACGATCATCAATCTGTCAGAGGTATTGACCTGTGATGATTGTAGGAAGAAATATGGAGGCTGTAATGCCGAAGAGACCAATGATTGCGATAAAAGATTCATTAAATTCTCGGTTGAAAAAGTTGAAAAGGACATAGAACATTAAATGTTCTTTTGTAATAAAGAGGAATGCCGATAATGCTCCTGGTTTATCCAAGAGAGGTTTATCGGGATTTCTTTTTTTATTTTCCTCAGATCTATTCATTCTATGAATATAAGGTAAGTTAGGGTAGAAGAAGGGAGTGATAGGAAAAAGTTGCTAATTATTATCAAATGAGATATGATGGAGAACACAAAGATTTTTTATCGGAAAAAATACACAGATGATTAGTTTATGTATAATGAATATAGAAAATCTACATGAAAGGAATGATCGATATGAGAAAAAGAATGAAAATCGGACCAAGAGTTGCTATCATCACCAGCGCGATGATCCTCGCAGGATCAATGGCGGCTTGTGGTAACACCAAGGATACAGACAACAAGATCACCACTGCAACGGTTACAGACGCATCCGTGATGGATGGGGCTGAGAATACATCGGAAGATGCAGTGGACGAAAAGACTTCTGAGAAAAAAGATGATGTTTCTACAAAAGATCAGACTACTTCTACGAAGACCACAACCGAGGATAAGGCGGATTCAAAGAAGGATGATAACACATCAACCACAGAATCAAAGCCTGCGACGACACAGGCGGCTGGGAATAAGCCATCTTCGGAAAAGCCAAGTATAACACAGGCACCAAGTAGCAAACCAAGCACCACAGAATCAAAGCCTACAACTACACAGGCTCCAAGTAACACTAAGCCATCTACTACAGAATCAAAACCAGCTACCACACAGCATCAGACCACACAGGCCACTACCGAGGCAGCTAAGGACCACAGTTGGGTTTATAGTTGGAAAGAGAAAAAGGAAAATGTGAAGATCGCTGATGAGTGGTCTTATCCGGAGTATGCGGCTGCAAGACATTGTAGATCATGCAATACCGACTCTCTGGCTAGTCAATGGAATGGAAATGATTGTCCTTATTGTGGTGAATGTAATTATGGTTCAGCACCAGATATGCCAACTGGTAACACCATTACTGAACCCGCCATTTACCAGGAGCAGGTAGTCGGGTATACATGTACGATCAAGTGCAGCCGATGTGGAGAGACAAGAACATTTGAATGCGATGCAAACAAAAATGGAAATATCAATACATCTGGTAAGTGTAAGTAGCAACCATATAAGCTCCCCTTTTATTCAAAGGGGAGTTTTTCTTTAGATAATTTTAAGAAAGAGGAAGTAAAATGAATAAAAAAATGGTAAAGGCTTTGAAAAATAAATATATCTATGTTGATATAGATGGTACTCTAGCTGAATACCGATTTAATAATCATGTAAGTGCAAAAGATGGAACTGCTAATGGACAAACTATGGAAGAAATAAAAAATCATGTTTTTCTACATAGTCGTCCATTAATAACAGTCATTAAAACACTTAAAACAGCGAAAAAAGAGGGGATTTGGATATGTGGTGCTATTATATCGCCTACAGAGTTGCTTGATAAGATTGTATGGCTTGAGGAAAACTGTAAAGACATTGAGTTTAATGGCATGTTTTGGTTTGTATCAGAAGAATATTGGGACGAATTTCTTAAATATTTTGATTATTATAATAGCCTTCTGCACAAGGTTACTAATGATGATATTTACATTGAAACTAAATATGGTACTATTATAAAAGGTTCTAAAACTTGTATATGGGATTGGATTACAAGTCACAATTTTCATAAGTTAGAAGATACTGTATTTATTGATGATGTGTTACCTTACCTAAAATATGCAGAAAAACTTGGTATTATTGCATATCATATTAGTAGCTTTATTGAATAATTACATGCAAATTAACATTATTGAATCATATAATAAGAAGAATGGTAGCATACCATTGAGAATAAAGTAAAATATAATAAATAATTTTAATAAACTTCCCTTTTGAAGGGGAGTTTTTTTATTTTTAAAAAATTTTTTTCTGTGACATTCTAGGTATAGAGGAGATAATTCCCAAAAACATATTTAAGAGGCAGCACCCCTGAAAAAGCGGGGAAAAACAAGAAAAGGAGAGAAGAGTTATGAGAAAGAAAGTAACTCAGAGACTAGTATCTGGTGTTCTTTGCCTTGCGATGGGGATAACCCTTATATCCCCAGTAACAAGCCGCGCCGCCGAGACATCAGAACCAACCACGCAGGCTACAACCGAGTCTGCATCGACGGAGACTACGACCGAAGTTCCGGTTACAACCGAAGTACAGGTCGCTCCAAGTGAAGATGTTTTGTTTGATCATTTTTATGACACCGGAATTTTGCCTGCAACGCTGCAGTCCAAGGATTTTAGTTCCTGCGAGCTGCTTGTTGCGGCTGATCCAATTATCTTCACAAAGAATACAACGGTGTTATCAGCGTACAATGGTGTGTATTTACTTCGCTTTAGTTCACCAGAAGAAGCAATGTATGCCTATTCATATTATTATGACAAGGTAGAGCTGATTGATATCAATGCAGTTATCTTTCAGACTTCAGACGATGAGCATTACGAAGAGGTTCAGGCTGATTTATCAGATCTGAATCAGGGCGATGACGCTTTATCTGAAGCAAGTACGCTTCCAGATGTTGATCTGAAGAAGAACACTATCGCACTGGTGGACACAGGTTGCGAAGGAACAAATGTAACGCAGTCCGTATCAGTCCTTGGCGGCGAATCAAAGGACGATAATGGACACGGAACAAGAATGTATGATGTGATTGTAGAGGAGAACCCTGATGCAGAAATCTTATCTATCAAGGCTCTGGACAAGGATGGTAAGGCGCAGGTATCAGATATTTATGCTGCAATCACTTATGCAGTTGATAACAAAGCAGATATTATCAATCTGTCTATATCCGCAATGGCAACCAGAGATTCAGCAATTGTTGAGGATGCAATCAAAGATGCGGTAAATAAGGGAATAACCGTGGTTGGTGCAGCGGGCAATGCTGGAAGAGATGCAAGATTTTATGTTCCAGGTAAAATCGACGAGGCTGTGATCGTTGGAGCATGTTATGAAAATGGAGAAAAAATAAAGATATCCAATTTTGGACAGTCGGTAGATTTCAATGTGACAGCATCATCTACATCAGAAGCGGCAGCAAGATTTTCTGGTATTGTTTCAAAAGATGGTATGGATGGATTAAAAATCAATGAGGAAAAGATTTTCGCGACAGATTATGTCGTGGCTACATCCACGGATGCGGAAAAGACGACGGAAGCTTCAGAGACGTTGACCACAGAAACAGTCACAACAGAGGCGACAGAAAGTGCAACCACTGAAAGAGAAGAATCTGCAACCAGCGAATCTTTAACGACAGAGGAAAACGCAGTTGATACAACAGTCGAGACAACTGAGGTTTCTACCAGAACTGACGCAGATGGATCAAAATGGGATATTAAGGGATTGATTGACAATCTCTTTGAAGTGCAGGATGCAAGTTACAATAATGGTGGATTTAACCTGAACATTACAAGTTCCGATAATACATCTATTATGGCGAATGGAAAGCATTATATGACCTGTATCGCTCCGGGAGGTAACCAGGCATCAGGTTCCAATCCTCCGTATGGAGAGATGGAAGGATTATATTGGATGTGTGGAAATGCAAATACAAATTATAATTCACCTTTCCATTTTGAAAGATCTTCGATTGAAGCAATTGGATGGCGATTTGCAGTAGCTGTACCAGGAGCAAGACACATGTATTATGTTTATTACAAAGGAGCTAATCCGAATACAAAGACTGTTCCAAGCTATAAATTTCATAATGCACTGGGAACCTTGCTGGAAAATAATACTGTTGTATATGATAATCATACATTTTCACCAGCGACGGATGCAGGAGCCCCGACAAGCAACAGTTATAAGGTAAAAGATCTGGAAACAGGAAATTATGTTACTGCTGGCACAAACCTTAAAACAAAATCAGATAATGGTGTTTTAAGAACGGATCGTTTACAGTTTAGCACTGGAACAGGATATTTTGGTGCAACAGTAAATGTGCCTACGGGTTTCACATTTCACTATTACATAAATGGTGGCGAATATGACGCAGCAGGAGGCACGCATGTAGATGTCCCGGATGGTACAGAGGGATATTTTTATACAAATACCTACACTGGAAAAGCATTGGTAGCGACAAACTCTGCTGGATGGTATGTTGACTCTGTATATATTCTGATTCGGCATGACATCGCGAGTGATATTGTAATGTTTGAAATTGAAAAAAAATCACATGGACAAGGTGTCGGTTTTATGGATGTGAGCAAGGTAGAAATGTATGAAGGTGATATTATACAGGATGATCGGGGGCTGTATTGGGTAATTGGAAAAAACAGAAGTGCTGGAATGTTCTGGAAATATTTTCTTGACAGTGATTACCAGATCGGAGATTTATCTGAAGGATATCCTCTTGCTGATAGTAGGTATATCATCCCGGTGTATAGGATAGTGGGGAATATTCATACATCATCCATTGATAAATTTGTTGAGGAAAATGAAAAAAACGGTATTAAATATAGAAAAAAGCTGTTAAAAGATAATTCGCCGGAACCATCCTTAAATATTCCGGACTTTATAGATCTGGTATCGCAATTTCATGAGGGAGGAAACAGCAAATGAAAAAGAAAATGATTGTTGGAATAGTAATTGTTGCGATTGTTGCATTAACCGGAATCGGATTGTATCTGAAAGATAAGGGAAAACAGAAATTAGATACATATTCGGAATCGGTTGGAACTCAAACAGATGCCAACGCTAAAGAAATCGTAGACGGAAATGGGGCACATTTTTTTGAAGTAGGAAAGTTCCTTATATATATACCATCTGGATATACACGTGATACGTCAGATGAATCCGTATATTATTGGAAGGGTAACATGGAAGTGCAGCAGTCACCGACGGAAATGACGGATTGTGAGATTTCCATATCTTATGAGCCTGGCAATATATACGACTATGATGAATTGAAAAATGTGTATTACGACAACATTCAGAAAAATTTCGAGGATATAAATATGACTACTATCCATATGGATGGTAAAAACTTTGCTTGTTATGAATATTCGGGTAAGAATTATTTTTATAGTACGGTTATTTTTACAGAATATGTATTTGGTAAAAATGGTAAGCATTTATGTTGCATAACAGCAAAGAGCAATCTTCAAGCTAAAGATAGTATTAAAGATATTATTATACTCATTGCAGGAAATAGTGTTCTAAAAGGAGAGTGATGAGAGATGTTGAGTATCGTAGGTGATGAAGAACTTGAACTTCGAGAAAATAGAGATGCAAAAAAAGTGCCTATATGGCGAAAAACAACCTTAACTGTTGAAGAAGCAGCGGAATACAGCAATATTGGCATAAATAAAATAAGTGAATTACTCAATGATCCGACATGTACGTTTGTCCTTTTTGTTGGTAAAAAAAGACTTGTAAAGAGAAAGGAGTTTGAAAAATTTATCGATAAAACAAAAGGTGTATAGAATTATATGCCATTGCGTGGTAATATATCATTGTTTATTGCGTAATGGCTTCTTTTTTTGAAAGGAGTTCAATAACATGGGAAAGGATTTAAAAGGAAAGGAATTAGGTGTTGGCATATGTCAGCGGAAGAATGGTAAATATTGTGCAAGGTATATTGATCGCTTTGGATGCAGAAAAAGTATTTATGATGACAAATTATCTGACGTAAGAAATAAACTGGCAATAGCAATTGCAGAAAATCAAACATTTTCAAGTATAAAAGATAATGTGAAATTGGATGTATGGTTTGATCGGTGGGTGGATGTGTATAAAAGAAAAAGTGTACGTCCAGGCACTCTATTAATATATACTCACATATATAAGAAAAACATATCTCCCTATCTTGGCAATTACAATATAAATTCTATTGTCAAAAGCGATGTCCAAAATTTAATTCATAAAGCATCTGATAAAGGCTATTCGTATGAACGACAAAGCAAAATAAAACTTATACTTTCAGATATGTTTTCGAAAGCTATGGATGATGATTTAATGGTTAAAAATCCAGCGAAAGGAGTAAAACTTGATGATAAAAAAGTGATTAATGCCAGGGCATTATCTATAAGCGATCAAGAAACATTCTTTGAGTGCTGCGCGGGAACATTTTACGACAATCTTTTCAATGTCGCTGTGAATACCGGATTAAGACCTGGTGAGTTGTTTGCACTAACAGAAGGGGATATTGATTTTAATAATAATCTAATTTCCGTATCTAAAACATTGGTGTATCAGAAATATTTGGATGAAGATTGCAAAAATTTTCATATTGAAGATCCAAAAACAAAACAAAGTTACAGAAAAGTTCCAATGAATAGCATTTGCAAAAAATATATGGAAAAGCAGATAATGCAAAAAAATGTAATTTCAAGAAAGCGGCCTAAGGAACAGTGCGATTTTTTGTTTACCACGCAGTTTAATACGCCAATTAATTCTTCGATATATTCTTCGGCAATAAAATCTATTGTTGATACAATAAATATGATGAGAGACGTAAGCGAAGAAATGCAATCGTTTGGAGGACATACTTTTAGACATACTTTTGCAACCAGATGTTTTGAAGCTGGTGTCCAACCTAAAGTTGTTCAATCATATTTAGGTCACGCAACGCTGCAAATGACAATGGATCTATATACACATATCATGGAAGAAAAGGCTTCAAATGATATCGAACTTATCGTTCCCAAAGATGATAATGTCGTAGAATTTGAAAAATATGTGGTGTAAAAATGGTGTATAATACACCACCTGTACTAAAAAAACAACGCAAAATCAATACTTTGAGCAGTGTTTTTATAAAAAATGGAATACTTATTACGTATACCAGAGCACACCGTATGACTGGACGAAGAAGGTTACGAATTAAGGGACGCAAGCTTCGTGATCGTGAGTATGTTATGAAGCAGGTAGCCGCAGAACATACCGCATATGTATGCATGGATGCCGAAATGTGGCACAAAGAAGATGATACATAAGATCCGCACGCTGATGCCGAGAATATTATAGATTAAGTTCTGGGTGGCGTAGCCGATTGCGTTCATAACGCTGGAAAGCGTTGTGGAGAGATAAATAAACGGACATAAAAATCCCATCAGCTGTAGCAGCGTTCCTGCTTCAGCACTTTCAAAGGCAAAGGTACAGATTGGCTTTGCGAAGAGAATATACAGGATGCAGGCGAAGCTGCCAAGCATGATGCAGAAAAGAGCACTTGATACAAGTGCTTTTTTTATTGCCTCGGTATCGCGTTTGGCGCAGGCGTAGGAAATGGACGGAAGTAGCATCGTGGAAAGCGAGTTCGTGATCGTTGCCGGAAAAAGCAGAAATGGGATCACGATACCGGTGATGATACCGTACATTTCCATGCTTGTATCGGCGTTGTTGTAATACTGGAAAAGAAACGTCGGAAGTATGATTGCTTCAAAACTGGAAAATAACGTAAAAATCAGGTTGTTGGAAGTAATTGGAATAATGTCTTTCAGCATTGGAATCATAAGGGATGATCTCTTTTTCACTGAAATGCACATATCTTTATCTGGCAATCTGTTCGCTTGATTCTGCTTTCTTCGGAACAAGATATAACAGCTGACCGCGTAAAATGTGGCGCCCATCTCGCCGATCACAACACCGAGTACAGCTGTTTTGGCGTCAACATGATCCTGCATATAAGAGATGGCAAGAAGGTAGACGGAACCAATCCGTATAATCTGTTCGATCAACTGGCAGCTTCCGGAGAAAACCGGTTTTTCATTTCCGATAAAAAATGCATTGATGCAGGCTTTTATGGCGACAAATGGAACCGCTGGTGAGAGAATGCGCAACAGGATACGGCAGTCGGTATTTTTCAGGATATGCATGGCGATGAAGTCACAGCCAAAGAAAAAGCAGGCAGAGACAAGCAGGCTCAGCACAAAACTCAAAAATCCACCGAAGCAAAGCGCACGGCGGGTATCGGAATATTTTTTCTTGCCAAGCAGATAGGATACATGTTTGGTGATTGTCGTTGCGATTCCCTGACAGCAAAAAGAAATGCCTAAGATGTAAAGTGGAAAAATAAGCTGATAAGTTCCAAGCTCTTTAACACCAATCAGCCGGGTCAGGAATATTCTATTATAAAAGCCGAGACATTTGGTCAGGATGCCGGTTATGGTCAGTATCAGGGTTCCTTTGATGATGGTTCGTTTTGACATGATGCTCATTTCCTGCCGGAGTCTTGGTTTATTATATTGGATAGGGCGATAAAATATGACAGTTTATATGGATCACGCAGCGACGACGAGCACCCATCCGGAAGTGATTCGTGCCATGCAGCCGTATTTTCACGACAAATTTGCGAACCCTTCCGGCATTTACAGTATCGCAAAGGAAAACCGGCAGAAGATAGAAAAATGCCGTCAGATGATCGCGGATACCCTGCATGCGAAAAAGAACGAGATTTATTTCACGGCAGGCGGTTCGGAGGGCGATAACTGGGCGTTAAAAGAGATTGCAGACACATACAGTAAAAAAGGCAGACATATTATCACGACAAAGCTGGAGCATCACGGAATCCTGCATACATGCGAATACCTCGAAAGGCATGGATTCGAGGTCACATATCTGGATGTGGATATATACGGACGTGTGAATCCGGTACAGGTGGAGCGGGCAATCCGGAAGGATACGATTTTAATATCCGTGATGTTTGCAAACAATGAGATTGGAACGATACAGCCAATCGGTGAGATCGGAGCAATCGCCAGACGGCATAATATATTATTTCACACAGATGCGGTGCAGGCATATGGACAGATTCCGATTGATATCGCTTGTCTGCATGTCGATTTGCTCACTGCGAGTGGACACAAATTCCGCGGGCCAAAGGGGACAGGATTTTTGTATGTGCGGGATGGCGTGAAACTGCAAAGTCTGATCCACGGTGGCGCACAGGAGCAGGGACTTCGGGCAGGAACGGAAAATGTCCCCGGTATCGTTGGGCTTGCGACTGCCGCATACATTGCGGATGCCGCGATGGAACAGCGGATGAAGTATGAAATACAGATCCGTGAGTATATGATCGGTGAACTACTTACAACGATTCCGTATAGCCAGTTAAATGGACACCCGGAGCAAAGACTTCCAAACAATATCAATGTGTCCTTTCAGTTCGTTGATGGTGGATCACTGCTTGTCATGCTGGATACACTCGGCATCTGTGCCTCTGGTGGATCGGCATGCACATCTGCGTCGAAAGAACCGTCCCATGTGTTAAAGGCAATCGGGCTTTCCGACGAACTGGCGCGTGGCACGATTCGGCTGACGATTGGGGAAGAGACAACAAAAAAGGATGCAGACTATGTGATTGCCTGCATCCGGGAAATTGTCGGGGGACTGCGGGAACAGTCACCTTTTTATGAGGATTACCGGTCGCGTTTTCACGCGGTAGATTAAGGAATCTTATGGAATTCCGGTTTGCGCTCTTTAAATGTCGTATAGTAACGGAAACCATGGGAGAGCAGCAGATCTCTTGCAGCATCAAAGCCGTAGCCGATATGCTCTGCATGATGCGCGTCGCTTCCGACGGTGATGATTTCTCCTCCAGCGTCCTTGTACATTTTCAGGATATCTGTATGAGGATGCGGGAAGGAGAGCCCGCGGTATAAGCTTCCGGTGTTGATCTCGATGCCCTGACCACGGGCGACAAGAATCTGAAACAGCTCTTCAAAGATATCTGCATAATCGCGGATATCAAAAAAATCCGCCTTTGTCTTTCCATAGCGCACGATATAATCAAGGTGTCCGCACACATTGAAGTTATCAAATTCTTTTACACAGGCAAGCAGCGTCTCAAAATAATGCCGGTAGGCAGACAGATCTTCCTTTCCCTCGAAATATTCCGGGTAGTATGGGTCCATGCCGTCGACGACATGCAGGCTGCAGATGATAAAATCCAGTTCCGGGTGTGCCTGCACGAAGGCATTTAATTTTTTCGTTGTCGATGGCATCACACCAAGTTCTACACCCACGCGAAGATCAAACTCTGGGACAAGCTTCTCAGAAAGAGCGTGGTAAGTGCGATAGTAGGAATCCAGATCTAAATCAAAATCCACGTCCGGTTCCTCAGGACGAACCGGGAAATCCATGTCATAATGATCTGTAACGCAGAGGGCAGACAAGCCTTTTTCTTTTGCGGAGGCGATCACTGCCTGCATTGGTTCGTCACAGTCACTGGAAAAATCCGTATGAAAATGATAATCGGGAAATAGCATGGTTTAATCCTCCTGTAAAATATAATGCATAAAATACTATGATTTCACGAAAGCTATGATTGCTAATTATAACGTATAATCTTATAAAATCCAATAAATTTGGAAAATCACGCACTTTTTGAAAAAAATTACAAAAAATAGTCTTGAATTTTACTATAAAAGAAGTTATGATATTTGATGTAAGTTTTTAGATGAATTACTGCAGCCATGCAGTATTTAAATCTTAATAATTAAAACTTAGGAGGATTAAAAAATGGCAGTAAAAGTAGCAATTAATGGTTTTGGACGTATCGGACGTCTTGCATTCAGACAGATGTTTGACGCAGAAGGTTATGAAGTAGTTGCAATCAACGACTTGACAAAGCCTTCTATGCTTGCTCACCTTTTGAAGTATGATTCATCACAGGGTAAGTATCAGTATGCAGATCAGGTTTCTGCTGATGATGAAGCAGGTACAATCACAGTTTGTGGTAAGACACTTAAGATCTATGCTGAGGCAGATGCTAAGAATCTTCCATGGGGAGAGCTTGATGTAGACGTTGTACTTGAGTGTACAGGTTTCTATGTATCAAAGGCTAAGTCACAGGCTCATATCGATGCAGGTGCTAAGAAGGTAGTTATTTCAGCTCCAGCTGGTAACGATCTTCCTACAATCGTATATAGCGTAAACGAGAACACACTTACAGCAGATGACAAGATCATCTCTGCAGCTTCTTGTACAACAAACTGTCTTGCTCCTATGGCTAAGGCACTTAACGATTACGCTCCAATTCAGTCAGGTATCATGTCAACAATCCACGCTTACACAGGTGATCAGATGGTACTTGATGGACCACACAGAAAGGGTGATTTCAGACGTGCTCGTGCAGCAGCTGTAAACATCGTTCCTAACTCAACAGGTGCAGCTAAGGCTATCGGTCTTGTTATCCCAGAGCTTAATGGAAAGCTCATCGGTTCTGCACAGAGAGTTCCTGTACCTACAGGTTCTACAACAATTCTTACAGCAGTTGTTAAGGGTAAGGACGTAACTAAGGAAGGCATCAACGCTGCTATGAAGGCTGCAGCTTCTGAGTCTTATGGTTACAATGAGGAGCAGATCGTATCTTCAGATATCGTTGGTATGAGATATGGTTCACTCTTCGATGCTACACAGACAATGGTAGCTCAGATCGCTGACGATCTGTACGAGGTTCAGGTTGTTTCTTGGTATGATAACGAGAACTCATACACAAGCCAGATGGTTAGAACAATCAAGTACTTCGCTGAGTTGGCTTAATTTAGTCAGACTCTTTTAGAGAAGACCTACAAGGGTCCGGTCTTAATTGGACCGGGCCCTTATTTTTATCATTTCAAAATCCAGGAGGAATTTATAATGTCATTAAATAAGAAATCCGTTGATGATATCAACGTAAAGGGACTTCGTGTTCTTTGCAGATGCGACTTTAACGTACCTTTGAAGAACGGCGAGATTACAGACGAGAATCGTCTGGTTGCAGCTCTTCCAACAATCAAGAAGCTGATCGCTGATGGCGGTAAGGTTATCCTTTGCTCTCACCTTGGAAAGGTTAAGACAGAGGAAGACAAGCAGACAAAGACTCTTGCACCAGTTGCAAAGAGACTGACAGAGCTTCTTGGACAGGAAGTAAAGTTTGTACCAAGCTTAGAGGTTGTTGACGATACAGTTCGTGCAGCTGTAGACGCTATGAAGGATGGCGAGGTTATCCTTCTTGAGAATACACGTTTCAGAGCAGAAGAGACAAAGAACGGAGAGGCTTTCTCTAAGGATCTTGCAAGCATCTGTGACGTATTCGTAAACGATGCATTTGGTACAGCACACAGAGCACACTGCTCAAACGTTGGTGTAGCTGCACTTGTTGATACAGCTGTTGTTGGATATCTGATGCAGAAGGAAATCGATTTCCTCGGAAATGCAGTTGAGAATCCTGTAAGACCTTTCGTTGCTATCCTTGGTGGTGCAAAGGTTGCTGATAAGCTGAACGTTATCTCTAACCTTCTTGAGAAGTGCGATACACTCATCATTGGTGGTGGTATGGCTTACACATTCCTCAAGGCTAAGGGATATGAGATCGGTAAGTCACTTGTTGACGAGACAAAGCTTGACTACTGTAAGGAAATGATGGAGAAGGCTGAGAAGCTTGGTAAGAAGCTCCTGCTTCCAGTAGACTCTGTTATGATCGACGATTTCCCTAACCCAATTGACGATCCTACAATCGCTACAACTATTTGCGATGCAGACAAGATGGATGCATCTAAGGAAGGCTGCGATATCGGACCTAAGACAATCGAGCTTTACTCTGAGGCTGTTAAGACAGCTAAGACAGTTGTATGGAACGGACCTATGGGTGTATTCGAGAACCCAGTTCTTGCAACAGGTACAAAGGCAGTTGCAGCAGCACTTGCTGAGACAGACGCTACAACAATCATCGGTGGTGGTGATTCCGCAGCAGCTGTTAACCAGCTTGGTTATGGCGACAAGATGAGCCACATCTCAACAGGTGGTGGAGCTTCTCTTGAGTTCCTCGAAGGTAAGGAACTGCCAGGTGTTGCAGCAGCTAACGATAAGTAATTATATTTAAGGAGATAAAAGAAATGGCAAGAAAGAGAATTATTGCAGGTAACTGGAAGATGAACATGACTCCATCAGAGGCTGTAAAGCTTGTTGAGGAGTTAAAGCCATTAGTAGTAAATGATGATGTAGATGTAGTTTACTGTGTACCAGCTATTGACATCGTTCCTGTTGTTGAGGCTGTTAAGGGCACAAACGTACAGGTTGGTGCTGAGAACTTCTACATCGAGGACAAGGGTGCTTACACAGGTGAGATCAGTGCACCAATGCTTGTAGATGCAGGCGTGAAGTATGTAATCATCGGACATTCAGAGCGTCGTGAGTACTTCAAGGAAGACGATGCATTCTTGAACAAGAAGGTTAAGAAGGCAATCGCTTCCGGACTTACACCAATCCTTTGCTGCGGTGAGACACTGGAGCAGAGAGAGATGGGCGTAACAATGGATTGGATCAGACTTCAGATCAAATCTGACCTTGCAGGCGTTGCAGCAGATGATGTAAAGAACCTTGTAATTGCTTATGAGCCAATCTGGGCAATCGGTACAGGTAAGACAGCTACATCTGATCAGGCTGAGGAAGTATGTAAGGGTATCCGTGAACTCATCGCTGAGGTTTATGACACAGATACAGCAGAGGCAGTTCGTATTCAGTACGGCGGTTCTATGAACGCCGGCAATGCGAAGGAGCTTCTTGCAAAGCCAAACATCGATGGTGGTTTGATCGGTGGTGCTTCTCTGAAGGCTGAGTTCGGTCAGGTTGTAAATGCATAAATCAAAATAAATAGGTATGCAGATTATGCCCTCTTGGCTAATATAAAAAAGCCTTGAGGGTATTTCTGTATATATAAGAAGGGGAGATTATATGAAGAAAAGAATATTATCATTTATTTTGTCAATTATCTTAATTCTATCTGTATGGCCGGGGACATCGGTATCTGCGGAAAGCCCATATGCATATACGGTTACACCACAATTAACAAAAGCAACTATTGATTATCTGAATGAGATATATGTTAAAAAATATCCACAGCTTGGTTTGGAATTTATGTATGGTGGAGATGCAGATAAGGCATCCTTAAAACAATTGGCGGATGTTATAACAAAAGGATGTACAACAAGTGAAGATAAGGCAATTGCGATATCTTACTGGGCAAGGCAGAATTTAAAATATCAATCTATACTTTCAATGGAAGTGCCGTATTATCCAATGGATGTATGGAGACAAAAATATACAAATTGTCTTGGATATGCGCTTATGATGACTGAACTTATGCGATTAAAAAACATTCCAACGGTTATGTGCGCGGGGCAGACCGGAAGCATGAAAAATTATTACCGACTGGACAATGTTGCGACGACTATGGGACATGCATGGGTATATGCATATTATAATAATGAATGGCATTTATATGATCCATTGTTTAATAATTATGGTATAACAGATACTAATAAAATGGCTGAGCTTTATTTCCCAATTCAAGTTGAAGGAATAAATATGGCTTATGATGGAATGGATAAAAAAATAGCATATAACGGAACAGGAATATATTATGAAAATGATAAGTTTATGTTTTATGCACAAGGAATTCCAGCTCTTGAATATTATGGTACAGATGGCGCTGATTGGTTAGGACGTGTCAATGATGAAATAGCCTATATGGCAAAAATATATAGTTATAATCCTGATACATACGTCCGTTGTGGATATGAGTATATAGATAAGCCAACAACTGGAATGCAAAACAATCAATGTATGACAGATGGTTGGTTTACATATGGAGAGGAAAAATATTTTGCAAAACCGAATGGTTTACTGTACAGCAATACAATAAAAAAACGAAATAATCAATTATATTTTATGGCGTTTGACGGGTCAGCAATACCAATTAAACAAGATTATCGATTTGTAAATGGCTATCCTGCGGTTGAGGTAGGAAAAACATATCAGGTAATACCGGATTGGGTAGAATCAGAAAAAAAACAAGGCAGAATTATCATATGGGAGGTTCAAAAAGAAACAAGTGAAAATCTTATTTCTGTTGATCAAAATGGTGTAATAACAGCAAAAGCACCGGGACTGGCAACTGTATCTGTTTATTCGAAAGACAGTGCAGATTCGGACACACATTATATGTGGACCTATATACAGATATCTGTTGTTAATAAGATGATTATTCCATTGGCAGCTAACGAAAAAGCAGCACAAATACCGGATGACATAAAATATTCTTCTGCATTATTGACAGGTTCTGCACATATACAAACATATGGCGATACAAACGGTACAATTACAGAAAAAGATGGCTATGAGACGTTAGTATTGGGATCACGAGGAAAAGGAAAACGCTTAGAGGCAATCACATTAAATTTCAACAATACAACCGGGTATCAAGGTGAGATTGAATACCGTGTACACAGACAGACATACGGATGGACAAATTGGATGAAATCTACAATGCAGGCAGGCACGGTTGGTCAGGCAAAACGACTGGAAGGAATTCAAATACGTCTGACTGGGGAGCTTGCAAAACATTATGATATACGTTATCGCGCACATATACAAACATATGGAGATAATCAAGGTTGGGTATATAATGGTGCGTTGGCAGGAACCACAGGCGAAGGGAAACGACTGGAAGAAATACAAATTCAGTTAATTCCGAAAGATACAAGTGGGCAGGTGGCAAGCGTTCATTATCGTGTTCATAGACAGACATATGGATGGGAAAATAAATGGGCAAAAGATGGTCAGGTCTCTGGCACGGTTGGTCAGGCAAAACGTTTAGAGGGAATTACAATTACAGTAGATAACCCCAAATATAGCGGAGGTATTCGATATAAAACACATGTACAAAGTTTTGGCTGGATGAATTGGGCTGAGAATGGAGAACTATCAGGAACGTACGGACGTGCAAAAAGGCTAGAAGCAATACAAATTGAATTAACTGGAGAAATGAAAAATCATTATGATATTTATTATCGCGTGCATGCACAGTCTTTTGGATGGCTTGGATGGGCAAAAAATGGAGAGTCATCAGGAACTGCAGGGTATGCGAAGCGTTTAGAGGCAATACAAATTTTGCTTGTTCCAAAAGGTGGAAGTGCCCCTTCCAATAATTATCTTGGGATAAATGCAAATAGAAAACAGGCGTTTATTTCAAAGTAATTAAATAGATTTCGTAGAATAAAAATTCACATGACTGTGACAGGTACCCCTCTTACTGGACATCCAGTGGCAGGGGTACTTTTTTATGTAAATGAATTGTAATTTTTTAAAATAACTAATATAAATGTTATTATTTATGATAATATAAAATAAGTTCTAGTATTTTTAGTTGTATAAAAGATAAGATAGGATGATAATGTAATGCAGAAGACAAGAATCTTAATTGTAGAAGACGAGACAGCGATAGCGAAGATGATCGCGATGAATCTTCGCGTGGCAAATTATGATGCGGTAATCTATGAAGATGGTGCAGAAGCGGCAAAGGGATTAGAACAGGATCATGCATATGACCTTGCGTTGTTAGATGTGATGGTTCCGGGCATGGATGGATTTACATTGCTTCCGATCGTGCGGGAGTATGGAATTCCGGTTATCTTCCTGACAGCGAAGGATGATCTGGCGTCGAAGATCCAGGGCTTAAAAGGCGGTGCGGAAGATTATATTGTAAAGCCATTCGAAGTACTGGAGCTTCTGGTACGGATTGAGAAGGTGCTTGCCCGTACAAAGCCGGAAGAGCATACATTATCGGTGCTGAATCTGGAGATTAACTTCGAACAACATACCGTCCGGCAGGATGGCAAAGAAGTATCACTAAAACCGATGGAATTTGAACTTCTGGCAGTACTTGCCAGAAACAAAAACCGCGCGATATCCAGAGAGAATCTGCTTCGCATGGTCTGGGGCGTAGAATATATAGGCGAGACACGTACCGTGGATGTTCATATCGGACAGCTTCGGAAGAAACTGAATCTGGCAGATCATATTAAGACTGTATCAAAGCTCGGATACAGATTGGAGGAGTAAGTTGAAACTTCAAACATGGATTACATGGCTTTGCTGTATGGCAGTTTTAATTGCAACAATCATCGTAGATGTGCTTGTATGGAATGTCGAGCGGAAAAATATAATGAGTGAGGCGACCTCAAATGCCTTAAATGAGATGTATTCTCTTGCGGATGCGTATAATCAGACGTTTGAGCGAAGTCAGTTTACAAGTAACTCGGATGAAGTTATGGATATACAACTACAGTATTTCTTCAAGACAAGATTGGATGAATACACAATCTGTGTCCGCTATCAGGAGATAGATGGAACTTTGGTCAATGATGCCGAGCACGGGTATTTTGTATATAATCATACGGTTCTTTCTCTGGATGATGTTGAGAATAACGATTATAATTCGATTGCGAATGAAACGATTTCCTATGGAACGCTACACTATCAGGATTCCGAATATCTAATCTGTAAATATACGACGAAAAACAGATTAAGCATCTATCATCTGACGTGCATTGATTATGCAAAGGATAAACTTCGAAATCTGACGATGTATATGATTGTAATCACATTTAGTGTTATGGTTGTAATGAGTATCATTGTCGCGTTGATTCTCCGGCATAGTCTTCGTTCACTCAAGGAATTGAACGCGACAGCCGCGGATATTGCGAAGGGAAATTATGACAAGCGTGTGAATGTCAGAGGGAAAAATGAAATTGCGACACTTGGTACGACTTTTAACCAGATGGCGGAAGCTGTCGAGACACGTACAAAGTCATTGGAGGAATCGGAACGGCAGAAGACGCTTTTCATGGGGAATCTGACACATGAGCTGAAAACTCCGCTTGCCGCAATCTCCGGGTATGCGCAGACCTTGCTTACCGTGCGGCTGGATGAGGCGGATGAAGCTGAGGCACTTGGCTATATCGACGAGGAATGCAAGCGGCTTGAACGCTTGTCGAAGAAGATGCTGCGCCTGCTGGAGCTTGATACGGAGCAGAAGCTGGAATTGTATGAGATTCCGGTCAGACAGCTCTTTGAACGGACGGGGCGTTTGTGCCGGAAGCTACTAGAGACAAAAGGTGTCACGCTTCAGTATGAGGAACACGGTGAGTGTTTCCTGGCGGAGGAAGATCTGATGACCGAAGTGCTTGTGAATCTCGTGGATAACGCCAATAAGGCAAGCAAGCAGGGAGATACGATCCGGTTGATTGCGAATGATCATCAGATTCTGGTGCAGGATACAGGATGCGGAATTCCGGAAGAGGAGCAAAAGAAGATTCTGGAGCCTTTTTATATGATTGACAAATCGCGCAGCCGGAAAAACGGCGGTGCCGGGCTGGGACTGGCGCTTACGGCATTAATCCTGAAACGGCATGATGTGACATTGGCAATCGAGAGTGAGGAAGGAAAAGGCACGACAATGATTTTGAATTTTCCGGCGTGATTGTTTGAGTGAGATGGCGATTATATTTGGGAATGTCGTACTTGTTGATATGTATGAGCATAATTCTAATATATGATATTGGTAATTGGTTGAATAAATGGCATATTGGGAGGGTTCCTCCGGATATGCCATTTTTTATGAATTTACAATTTGTTTAAATAATGATGAATACTCGATGTGGTATGAAGTGTTAACATAACATCAACATACAGAGAAACATATTTATCATGCTTAAAAGCCAGATAAATATCATTGAAACTCACTAAAACTAATAGTAAGAAGAGCAGAAAGGAATAACAACCATGAGAAAATATAAACGTATTGCAAGTATCTTCGTTGCAGCCACACTTACCGCATCATTATTTGCGGGGTGCCAGAAGAGTCCGGAGAAAGAAATCGTATCGAATAAAGACATGGATAATATGATCGAGCAGGCACAGGATACGCAGTCGTCAACAACCGAGGTTGCGGAGGTTGCCAAGGATTATGATACCTATCAGACTGATATCAAGGATGACAGCCTGCATGTGACAGTCCATGCGGACGCACAGGTAGATATCCCGGATACGAGTCAGTTGTCAATCTTCCGTGTACAGCAGATGCAGTTTGATCAGGCGTTTCTCGATCAGGTACGGACTACTTTATTTGGAGAGCAGACATTGTATGACGGAACCTGCTTGAGTCAGTTGACAAAAGCGGATTATGAGTCCGAGATTCAGGCCGGAAAAGATGACATTGCGGAAATTCAAAACAATAACTTATATTCGGATGATGATAAAGAGGTTATGATACAGGAGCGGCAGTCTAACATTGATGAATGTCAGGCAAAGTATGAGACTGCACCAGAAGCAATCAACTATACCGGCAGTCCATCGGATAATCAGATTCACAGTATTTCAGAGCTTGTATCAAACAATCCATCCAATGAATATTATTCATGGCAGAGTGAATTTGATGGTGCAAATGCCAGTATCTTTTACGGAATCAACGATGCTTCCAATGGTTCATATCAGTCACTGTATCTGCAGAACAATGAGAACTATGGAAATCTGATCCGATATCGAAGCTCAAAACTTGGATATATTAATGTTGGTTCCTCTGTTATGAGTGGTGGAAATTACTCAGATGCAGTACCGGAAGAATATAAGTTTGCAATGGAGGAAGCACACTGGGTATGGCCGGCAGATGAGGATATGCCGATTGACAAAATCAGCGAAGAAAGCGGTATGGCAAAAGAGGATTTCATCGAGAATACGAAAGATGTGACAACGATTTCCGAAGCGGATGCCAGACAGAAGGCAGAAGATCTGTTGCAGTCTTTAGGGATGCATGATTTTACATATTATAGCGGTGGACTTGTCACGGAAGTGACAGAGTATAACAAAATTGAAGCCCTGCGTCAGAGCCTTGGTGGAGCTCCATATCGAACAGTCTATGCTTTCCGGTATCAGCGATGTATCGATGGTGTTTTCGTAAACAACGACGGTGGAAGCAAGATCGTTGATGAATGGCAGGGAGATACTTATAACAAAAAATTATGGTCGACCGAAGATGTAGTAGTCTTCGTTGATGACGATGGCATTGTTGGATTTGATTATCTTGTTCCACTGGAAGTTACCGATACGGTTGTAGAAAAATCAACATTGAAGAACTTTGATGAGGTCAAGGATATCTTTGAACAGATGGCAATTACAATGAATGCGGTGAATTCGGAAGAGGCAAGTGACGGAAATGTAACGATTGATATTGATTCTGTGAAGCTTCGCTATACAAGAATCAGCGAGAAAGACAGCTTTGATACCGGACTTTTGGTTCCGGTCTGGGATTTTATCGGAACAAAAACAGACCAATATGGATATGAGGTTCAAAACGCAGTTATTATGTCCATCAATGCGATTGATGGTTCGGTGATTGACCGAAGTCTTGGGTATTAGAAAACGAAAAAAATGGGATTTATGATGAATGACAAAAGGAATATTGTTCTTTTATCAATCAATGCAATCAATGGAACCGTCATTGATAAAGATCTGGGGTATTAAATGAACAGTTTTGAGACAGACGTGAAACGAGCGATAATTTCAAAAGGATTTCTGGCAGGATTTGTGTTAGAGCTTCTTATCTTCTGGAAGGTAGGCGGTGACTCGGAGTTATTCCGGGTGACCGTTCCTGTCATATCCACGTTTCCATATGCAACTGCATGGCTTGCCGATTATCAGAGCGGGTATATCAAGGCATATCTGCCAAGGTGTGGAAGAACGTCCTATATCTGTGGCAAGTTCCTTGCATGTGGGATTGCAGGCGGATTGGTTGAGATGCTTCCGTGCCTGTTATACCTGCGTTTTGCCAAGAACGCCGCAGCATTAAATCCGTTGCTTATTTTCTTCTCAGCGATGGTGTGGGCGCTGCTTTCCGCGACACTTGCGGCAATCTCGAACAGCCGTTATATCGCGTATGGCGGAAGCTTTGTCATCTACTACATATTGGTGATCCTGCATGATCGGTATTTCGAGGACATCTACTGTCTGTATCCATACGAGTGGATCCAGTTTCAGCATACTTGGCTCTTCGATGAGCAGGGCATAGTGATCCTGCTTAGCAGTCTGTCAGCTCTGCTGTTTTTGATCTATTACAATACGGTAAGGAGGTGCATCGAACGTGTATAAACTAAGACAGATACTGCTTACCGCGTTTGCAAATTTCAGAAGATGGAAGAAGAATCCGCAGATCATACTGGCGTTCTGCCTTGCATTTATCGTAAGCTTCCTGCTTTCCGACAAGGTGCTGGTATTCGCGAAGGAGCATGACACGATCCTGCAGATGGCAGAGCCGTTCATCTGGACATTCGGTGATGCACAGTCGGTGCTGATCATCTCGTTACTCTTGCTTTTATTATTCGCAGATATGCCGAACCTTGGAAATGATGTGCCGCTTTTTCTGGTGCGGATAGACCGGAAAGTGTGGGTGCTTGGACAGATCCTGTATCTGATCCTTGCAACGTTTCTGTTCCTTTGTTTTATCCTGCTTTCTACCTGTATCTTGGCAAGCAGTCAGGCATTTGTGGCAAATATGTGGAGCGATACAGCGGCAGTGCTTGGGTATTCGAACATCGGTTATGAGCTGAATGTGCCATCGTTCGTGAAAGTGATGGAGTTAAACTTCCCGTATCAAGTCATGTTCCATATATTTGGACTGATGCTTGGGTATTCGATCGTGATGGCGGGAATCATATTATTTTTCAATATGGTGAAGGACAACGGCGGTATGATCGCAGGTATCATCTATTCGGGATTCGGGTTCCTGCTGACACCGGATACACTGTCGGATATCCTGCATATCCCGGCGGTGCAGTCGCGGTATGCAAATATCATATTCGGCTGGATATCACCGCTCAACCATGCCACGTATTACATGCATAGCTTTGGCTATGACAATCTGCCGAAACTATGGGTATCATATGTATTTTTTGCAGGGGTGGCACTTTTGATATTTATATTGTGTCTGCTCCGGATCCGCAGGTATACGTTCCAGTTTACAGGAACACAGTTACGATAATTACATTATGTAAATTAAATGACATATCACTCATGTTGAATATGGTTCACGGATAGAATAACAAGGAAATGAGGTTCCTAGATAGATGGAAGAAACCAGAAATGAAAACGGACAAGAAAATAGCAATGAAAAAGTGCACGAACGCAAACAGGGAATCGTCGTGGAACATGTCTACAAATCCTTCGGGAAAGAGCATGTGTTAGTCGATGTGAATCTGGAGATTCCACCGGGGAAGATCTACGGCGTGGTTGGAAATAACGGAAGCGGAAAAACCGTGCTGATGAAATGCATCTGCGGGTTTATGCATCCGGACAAGGGGCAGATCTATGTCGGGGGCAGCCGTGTCGGGAAGGAATGTGATTTCCCGGACAAGCTCGGTGTGATCATCGAGACACCGGGATTTCTGCCGGCGTTAAGTGGATATAAGAACCTGAAGATTTTAGCGGATCTGAAAGGCAGGATCGGGAAAAATGAGATTATCGAGACATTACAGCGCGTCGGCTTAAATCCTAAGATGAAAAAGCCGGTTTCGAAATATTCGCTTGGTATGCGGCAGAGACTTGGTATCGCACAGGCGATCATGGAGAACCCGGACGTGCTGATCTTGGACGAGCCATTTAACGGACTTGACAAAGCTGGAGTCGCGGAGATGCGGCAGCTCTTATTATCCCTGAAGGAAAGCGGCAAGGCAATCATGCTGGCAAGCCATAATGCACAGGATATCGAGATGCTGTGTGATTATGTACATGAAATGGAGGACTGGAAATGAAACGAAAGCATATAGCGAGGAAAATATTTGCGATGACAATCGCGGCAACGATGTGTATGGGATTATCTCCGGCAGGAAGTGTTCTTGCAGCATCCGATCAGATGGTATCCTATACCGCAGTGCAGGCAGATCCTACCCAGCCGACGACACAGGAGCCCGCAACCACACAGGCAGACACAAACACAAAGGATGACAAGGATACACAGAGCGAGACAGTGACATTGAACATTGACAATGAGAACCAGTACGATGGCATGGAGAAGCCTTATGCACAGGGCTATGTACCAACCAATGCCAACGGATCGGTTCGCATTGTATTTCCTATACTCAGTGAAGGAGAACTTCGGGGGAACACATTACGGGCGGCACTTAATCTAGGCGATGCGCAGACAGCACCGTTCGTATTTAAAAACTACGAGAAGGATATCCGGTTGCAGACCGTCAAGGTAAATGCAAATACCAAAGAGGTTTCCGCCTACGTGGCGGATTTCACCGTGGAATTAAAGGGAAAGCGGACAAATGGCTCTTATCCGGTAATCTTGAAGGTCACAGCGAAGGATACAAAGGGCAATGCAGTGGAGCAGGAATTTACCACGTATGTGACGATCAGTGATGGCATCGATCCGGATGCAACAACGGAGGAAGTGACAGAGCCTGCGACCGAAGAACTTCCGACATTTGCTCCAAAGGTTATGGTAAAATCGTATAAATATTCAAAATCAGAGATTCAGCCGGGAGATGAAATAAAGGCAGATATCGTCCTGCTCAACACAAGCAAAGAAAATACAGTAAAAAACATGACTATTGCAGTGACTGCTGATACGGAGAGCTTTACCCTGCTCAGCCAGTCCGACAGCGTCTATATCGAGAAGCTTGCTCCACAGGAGGAGAAAACGATCACATTTTCTTACCGGATCAACGCGAAGACCGCTGCCGGACAATACGATTTAGAGCTCGCCATGGACTATGCGGACGGTGAGGGAAATACATATTCCACTTCCGGCAAGGCGAAGATCACGGTACAGCAGTCCTCTGAGATGCAGTTTGACGATCTAAGCTTTCCAAGTGAGGTAGTCGTGGCGGATGTTGTGGAAGCCAAAGTGCAGGCAATGAACTTAGGCAGAAGTAAGATCTATAATGTACGGGCTGAGATTGCGGCAGATGGATTAAAGCCACAGGGAACGATCTTCATCGGAGATATGGAGGCAGGAACCGCGGCAACCGGAAGCACACAGGTATCCGTCAGTTCACTGTCCGGAAGCAAGCTGTATGGAAATACCGAAGGCACGGTCACTTATTATTACGAGGACGAAAGCGGCAAAGAATATACGGAAGAAGTGACATTTACCACAACGATCAAATCCCCATTTTCAGACCAGAAGGAAGAAACAACACCGGACAATACGAACCAGTGGTGGGTAATCATGGCGGTTGTGATTGGCTGTATCGCAGTTGCCGCAGGTGTGATCATTGTACGGAAGATACACCTTAAGAAGCAGGATGAGGAAGATACGGAATAAATTTTCCGGAGAAATCAGTGTGGAGCAATTAGACAGATTATGAAGATACGAGAGTTTCTGCGCCTGCGCCGACAGCAGGATGCAGTGAAGATTATAATTTTATATGTAATCGCAATCGGAGTTTGCTGTGGATTCCTGATCCGGGACGGCTTACGCTATGCGCAGATCACCCGGACGAAAGAGGAATTCAAACTGATTGGGAATGATCAGGTGCTTACAGACAGCAAGGTACAGCGGGTGCGCGAGATTGAGGGCGTCACAGATGTAAGCTATGATGTGAGTGATTCCGTCACGGTGTCATATCAGGCAAACACAACATCCTTCGAGGCAGAACTCTTAAGTGAGGCATATATACAGGAGGTCTATGGTATCACACAGGAAGGCTCAACGATGACCTATTATGCGAACAATGCCGCGTATAAGCAGATCTGTCAGAGCCTGTCACAGGATATCGCGCCGATTCAGACAGAGGAGCTTACTGTGACGTATACTTCTTCGACGGAGCAAAGCCAGAATGCAAACCAGCCGACAGATAGTGGCAACGATGCATCACAGGCAGGAGACAGCCGTACCGCGCGGATCGTACAAGCGGATATCGGCGGGGACACACCATTTATCTGTGCGATTGGAGATCCGGTTACACTTAAAGCCTCCGGGAATCTGCGCATCCGGATTGCCAGACAGGATCAAAGCCAGAAGGTACTGACACTTGCCGGGAATCTGTCCTTCTCGAACGATAACGCTATGGAGATCTATCAGGCGCAGGCGAAGCTCGACCAGTTATTTATCCGGGTCAAATTCGAGTTACTGCTGATGCTGGTATGTCTGGTTGCCGTCGTGACGATGAGCAAGTATGCGGTAAGACCACTTGAAAAATAGTGGTCTTTTTTAATTTGATAATTAAATATGAAGTATTTTCCCTTTGTAATACAATTGGTTGTTTATGCAAAGTGCATGGATTTTGTATAACAAACGAAATAAAATATTGATATCGGACTTACGGGGAGAGTACATATAAATGATAACAAATAATAATGAACAAAATAATTATTTAACTACAAAAAGCAAGTTTATAGAAATTGTATGTGAGAAGGAGAAGGTGCTAATCAATTTAAATGAAGTGATGTATATTGAAAGAGATGCAAGAAAGGTTCGTTTTGTGACAAAGGGGAGTGAATATGCATCATATATATCATTAGCTTCTTTAATAAAACGATTACCGGATAATTTTGTCCGATGACATACTGGGTATATTGTAAATATGGACTATGTTGTTTCTATACATTCTAATTATCTTGTCATAAATGATGGTTATAAGATTAGTATTGGGCGTACTTATAAGAGTGCGGTGACAACATGGAAATAAAAGTGTAAGAGAGATGGATGTTTTCACTGAAAGAAAATAAATCTCTCTTTTTTACTGCAATTTAATTGATGCAGTTAAGAATTCATGATAAAATTTTTATACTAATATTTGCGTTTTGAGGAAGAGAAAAATCAAAAGGAAAGGATTTGAGGGGAGAATGAACAAAAATCTAAAAATTGTAATATTTATATTGCTGTTTATTATCGTCTTTCTGCTCGGCATGCTGCTTGGTATGCAGATACAGGGAAAATGGGATAAAGCAGAAACCAACAAGTCTGCATCCGGTTCGGCAGAAGCACAGATTGATGAGGTAACGGGCGGAAATTCAGGCAATCAGAATGATGCTTCGACCAATGATTCTGCTACGAACGATACTTCGGATGACGCTGCGAACGAGACAGCATCCACCAATCACGTATCTGTAGACTGGGATGTGGACTATGGTGCGATGGATGTGCCGGAACCAACGACCGATGACTGGCTCTTTACGGATGGCAATAAGATCGTGGATGCAGATGGAAACGAAGTGTGGCTGACTGGTATCAACTGGTTTGGCTATAATACAGGGACAAACACATTTGACGGGTTATGGGCTTCCGACCTGAATCAGTCGATTCAGGAGATTGCAAACCACGGATTCAATGTGATTCGTGTGCCATTTTCGGCAGAGCTGATCTTACAGTGGTCGAACGGTGAGTATCCGGATGCGAATTTCAATCAGGCAACCAATGATTATCTCGTTGGGATGGACAGCCTGCAGATCTTCGAATATGTGATCGGACAGTGCCGGGCGAATGGTTTAAAGCTGATTATCGATATCCATTGTGCAGAAACGAATGCGAGCGGTCATATGGTGAACTTGTGGTACACCGACCGTATTTCTACGGACGAGTATCTTTCGGCACTTTCGTGGATGGCGGAGCGGTATAAAAATGATGATACGATCATCGCCTACGACCTGAAGAATGAGCCACACGGAAAGCCAAACGAGGGCGACGGCGCGGCAATCTGGAACGATTCGAAGTCTGAGAACAACTGGAAATACACGGCAGAGCGAGCAGCAAATGCCGTATTGTCGAAGAATCCGAATGTACTCGTGCTTGTGGAAGGAACTGAGATCTATCCGATTGATATCAAGAAGAATGGCAATTATGCATCGACGAATGAGGATGATTATTATTTCAACTGGTGGGGCGGAAACCTGCGCGGTGTCGCAGATTACCCGGTTGACCTCGGCAAATATCAGAACAAGCTTGTATATTCGCCGCACGATTATGGTCCGACTGTATATGAACAGCCTTGGTTTCAGGGCAGTTATACCTACGACAGCCTGATGAAAGACTGCTGGCACGATAACTGGTTTTATATCCATGAGGATAATATCGCACCGCTTCTGATCGGCGAGTGGGGCGGATTTATGACGGAACCGAACATCACCTGGATGACCTATATGCGCGAACTCATACAGAAGAATAGACTGAATCATACCTTCTGGTGCTTCAATGCGAACTCTGGGGATACCGGAGGCATGGTTTTAGATGATTTCACAACATGGGACGAGGAAAAGTATGCATTTGTCAAGGAAGTTCTCTGGAACAATGGTGAGAAGTTCATCGGACTTGATCATGCGATTCCACTTGGCATCAATGGAATCAGTCTGGGAGAGTACTACAAATAACCTATATGTAAAATTCATTGATTGAACATAAGCCAGGTGTCGATTATAATGGATTGTATGAAGAAAATGATCGGAGGCAGAAATTGAAAAGTTGCGGGCACAGTTACTGCTCGTGCAAGATAAAAAGAACAATTAAAACATTAAGAGGAGGGTTCAAATGAGCAAAAAACGAATGACAAGGAGGGTGTTTGCAGTTGTATTTGCTCTGTTATTCATGATAACAGGGGTAACGATTCCAACGTTGACACCACAGGCAGCAACGGAAATGGATTTATCATCGTATATTACGATGAGTGGAAAAACAGAGGCTGCAAAAGACAATGGCGAAAACAAAGGGATTATGATCTCCGAGCTTCTACTGAGCTTGCCAGCGGATATGGATGAAAAATCCGAATGGGAAGCAAAGGGAATTAAGAGTTTGAGCATGAGTCTGTCAGTTTCAAACTTCACTGCGGGTACAACGGGTACGCCGGGAGCTATGATGATGTTCATGTCAAAGGACTGGAAATGGAATCAGGGGAATTATGTAAACTTGACAACATCAGGAACGATGGAAATGAGCATGGATCTCTCAAGTCTGGATTGGGGAAATAGCACAGAAGTTGGTAAAATCGGCGTGCAGTTTACAAACCTGCAGGAAGGTTCTACTGTTACATACCAGATCAATTCTGTGAAGTTCTCGACAGATTCTACCTCATCTGGTGGTTCTGGTGGAAGTTCTGGCGGCTCTGGTACAGTCACAATTCCTGCCGGAAATGTAACAGATTACAATTATTCAGATATTGATTACAACTATGCAAAGCTGCTTCAGTACTCTTTGTATTTTTATGATGCAAATATGTGTGGCGATGAGGTAGGAACAAAGTCTCTGCTTGACTGGAGAGGAAATTGCCACACCTATGATAAGTATTCTTATACAAGAACCGATGGAAGTACTGTTACGGTAGATTTGACTGGCGGATTCCATGACGCGGGCGATCATGTAAAGTTTGGTCTTCCAGAAGCATATGCGGCATTTGTGCTTGGTATGAGCTATAATACGAACAAATCTGCATATGTGGCATCGGGACAGACGAATCATTTGCAGACAATCACGACACATTTTGCGGATTATCTGACTAAATGTGCTGTATTAAACAGTGCAGGAACTTCTGTGGAAGCGTACTGTGTACAGGTTGGAAATGGTGGCGGTGGTTACGATCATGGATATTGGGGAGCGCCGGAAGCTCAGCCACAGAGCAATCGTACGGCATATTTCTCCAGCGATTCTGCACCACATACTGATGTGGTATCATTATCCGCAGCCGCACTTGCCATGCAGTATAGAAACTTTGGCGGCAACCAATATTTAAAGACAGCAGAAATGCTTTTTGCATATGCAAAAAATCACAATAAGTCTGTTGGTACAACGTCTGGTAGCTTTTATGTATCTTCTAACTGGGAAGATGATTATTGTCTGGCAGCGCTGTTGTTGTATCAGATTACCGGAAACACAAGTTATCTGTCTGAATATAATCAGTATAAAAATGCAGATGCAGCTATGAAACCATATTGGCCGCTTGGCTGGGACAATGTCGGTCCGGCAGTGGCTTATTACGATGGGAATTCCAGTAAAATAGCATCGCTTATGGGAATTTCAGATGGCAATAGTACCTATGGTGGCTATCGATGTGTCAGCAATTGGGGTTCTGCCCGTTATAACACATCTATGCAGTACACAGGATTATTGTATGATAAGATGACGTCAATAGAAACATATCGAGGCTGGTCAGAGGGACAGATGAAATATCTGCTTGGTAACAATGCAGCAAAGCAATGTTTTGTCATCGGATATAATGCGTATGGACCAAAATACCCGCATCATAGAGCGGCTTCCGGATATACTGGTAAAGATCAGGGAACAACTGCTCAGAAAAACATGTTAATCGGTGCTTTGGTTGGCGGACAGAAAATCGATGGTTCCTATGTTGATTCTGCAAGCGATTATGTATGTAATGAGGTAGCCATAGATTATAACGCGACTCTGGTTGCTGCAGCAGCTGCAATCTATGAAAAATACACATCCGATACCGAACATCAGTATATAGACAAAAATCTTTCATCCGGTGGCAGTTCCACACCTGATGTACCGAAGGAGGTTGCAGCAACAGGTGTTGCTTTGAATAAAGACACGCTGAGCTTCGAGATCGGAGGAACAAATCCTGTGACAGAGACAACCCTTGTTGCAACTGTATCACCGGATGATGCAACAGATAAGAGCGTGACATGGAGTTCTTCGAACAACAAGGTTGCAACTGTGAATGCTTCTGGTAAGGTAACCGCGGTTGGCGCAGGTTCTGCAACAATCACAGCAAAAGCAAACGGAAGCACATCAGATGTGAAAGCAACCTGTGCAGTTACGGTGTGGAAGACACCAGAGGCTCCAACACAGGCACCAAGCACAAGTGAGACACCGACGACAAATACGATCACGTTAACACCATATGACGACTGTGAGTATCGCATTGCTCCAAATGGAACATGGCAGGATAGCAACGTATTTGAGGGATTAGATCCAGATACAGAATATACATTTGAAATCCGTGTAAAAGCCGATGCAGATAACAACATTCGCACGGGCGAGATTGTAACGATCAAAGTAAAGACCGCACAGGAAGGAGAGAAGATTGTAGAAGTAACAGGGGTTCGGTTTGACAATCAGCCTTCCGAGAAATCTATAACGATCGGAGATGCTGTTTCATGGAGCTTCCCGGCAACGGTTTCCCCTGCCAATGCTACAGATAAGACGATTACATATACCTCTTCCAATCCAGAGGTTGCTAAAATCGATGCGACAACCGGTGTTCTTACGGCGGTTGCACCTGGATATACAGAGATTTCTGTGACAACAAAATCGGGCGGATACAAAGATACTGTTAAGCTTTCCGTGTATAAGGAATATGAAACACCGTCAGCTCCAACACTTGCATCTAAGACAACGACATCTGTTACATTGAACAGTGTTGCTGGCTGCAAATACTCCAAAGATGGTGTGAACTGGCAGGATAGCAATGTATTTACAGGACTTACAGCAAATACAGCTTATACATTTTATGTAAAGAAGGTGGCAAAGGGGTATTGGCTGGAAAGCGATAAGAGCGCAGGACTCACCGTTACCACAGTCAAAGAGACAACCGGTGGTTCGACTGGTGGTAACACTGGAGGAAATACAGGTGGAAATGCCGGCGGCTCCACAGGCGGTAATACTGGAGACTCTACTGATGGAAGTACAGGAGGAAATACTGGTGGTTCCACAGGTGGTAACACCGGAAGCAATACAGGTGGAAATACAGGCACAACTACAACAGCTCCGAATATTACAGTTTCCTACCGTACGCATGTACAGACATTTGGCTGGGAAGGAAAAGAGAACGATATCAAGACATGGAAATCCAATGGTACTATGTCAGGTACAAGCGGAAAGGCAAAGAGACTTGAAGGTATCAATATTGTTGTAAATTCTGCGGAAGCAGGAAAGACAGCCAAGCTCGGTATTCAGTACACGACGCATTGTCAGAGTTACGGCTGGCTGCCTTGGTCTGCAAATGGTGAGATGAACGGAACTGAGGGGGAAGCAAAGAGACTCGAAGCAATCAAGATTCAGCTTACAGGCGCAGATAAGGATAAATATGATGTGTATTACAGAGTGCACGCACAGTCTTACGGATGGCTCGGCTGGGCGAAGAATGGCGCACCATCTGGAACAGCAGGCTATGCAAAACGTCTGGAAGGCATCCAGATTGTAGTTGTAAAGAAGGGTGAATCTGCACCGGGCGCAAACTTCAAGGGTGTGAATGTTACAAAACAGTTAGCAAGCTATATTGCAAAGGCTGGATCTTCACCGGTTGTCGGTAATCCGGCGACATCCAACACGAATCCGTCTGTGGTCGGTGAGAACGCAATCAATGTTGCGTACCGTACACATGTACAGAGCTTCGGCTGGCAGGGCTGGAAGTATAATGGACAGATGAGTGGTACTTCTGGATTAGCAAAGCGTCTCGAAGGTATCAATATCAAGCTAACAAACCAGACATACAGCGGCAGCATTGTCTATACGACACATGTACAGTCTTATGGCTGGCAGGGAAATGAGAACGATCCAAATACATGGAAACGCAATGGCGTTATGTCTGGTACAAGTGGAGAGGCGAAGCGTCTCGAAGCAATCCGTATCGCACTGACTGGCGAGATGGCAGAGCATTATGATGTATATTATCGTGTACATGCACAGAGCTTTGGCTGGCTTGGCTGGGCAAAGAATGGTGAGGCTGCTGGAACCGCAGGTCTTGCAAAACGTCTCGAAGGCATCCAGATTGTTCTTGTGCCAAAGAATGGTAAGGCACCAGCGATGCGCTATCAGGGTATTACCAGTGTGAAAACACAGGCATACATAAAAAAATAAATCAGGGAGAAATCTCTACGATAAAATCTTGAAAAAAAGTGTATAACTGTATATAATCAAACAGGAAATTACAAAGAATAAATTATTATAAATTAAAGGAGATAAACAATGAGTAAGAAACCAGTTGTATTGATGGTACTTGATGGCTATGGCATTACAGACAAGACAGAAGGTAATGCAATTTACATGGCAAACACACCTGTGATGGATAAGCTGATGGCAGAGTGTCCATATGTAAGAGGAAATGCTTCCGGACTTGCAGTTGGACTTCCAGACGGACAGATGGGTAACTCTGAGGTTGGTCATATGAATATTGGCGCCGGAAGAATTATTTATCAGGATCTGACATCGATCACAAAGGCAATCGAGGATGGCGATTTCTTCGAGAACGAAGCAATGCTTGAGGCGATTGAGAACTGCAAGAAGAACAATTCCGACCTTCATCTGTGGGGACTTCTTTCCGATGGCGGTGTACACAGCCACAATACACATCTGTATGGTATCTTAGAGCTTTGCAAGAAGCAGGGCTTTGATCGCGTATATGTACATCCATTCTTAGATGGTAGAGATACACCTCCAGCATCTGGTAAGGATTATGTTGCAGCACTCGTTGATAAGATGCAGGAGATCGGAGTCGGTAAGGTCGCAAGTATTTCCGGTCGTTACTATGCAATGGATCGTGATAACAACTGGGATCGTGTAGAGAAAGCTTATGCAGCTATGGTATATGGCGAGGGCGTAAAGGCTGCAGATCCAGTACAGGCAGTTGCAGATTCTTATGCAAATGATAAGACAGATGAGTTTGTTCTTCCTACTGTTATCGAGGCAGATGGAAAGCCGGTTGCAACCGTAAAGGCAAACGATTCCGTTATCTTCTTTAACTTCCGTCCAGACCGTGCACGTGAGATCACAAGAGCATTCTGTGCAGATGAGTTTACAGGATTTGAGCGGAAAGGTGGAAAGCTGCCACTGACATATGTATGCTTCAAGGATTACGATGAGTCTATCCCGAACAAGATCATCGCTTTCAAGAAGCAGGAGATCAAGAATACACTTGGAGAGTATCTTGCTGCAAATGGTTTGAAGCAGCTTCGTACCGCTGAGACAGAGAAATATGCACATGTTACATTCTTCTTCAACGGTGGTGTTGAAGAGCCAAACAAGGATGAGGACAGAGTACTTGTAAAGTCTCCAGCTGTTGCAACTTACGATCTGCAGCCAGAGATGAGTGCACCGGAAGTATCTGAGAAGCTGAATGCAGCCATCCGTTCCGGTAAGTATGATGTGATTATCATCAATTTTGCAAACCCGGACATGGTAGGACATACTGGTGTGATCCCTGCTGCTGTAAAGGCTGTTGAGACAGTTGACCAGTGTGTAGGAACTGCTGTAGAGGCAATCAAGGAAGTAGATGGCGTGCTCTTTATCTGTGCAGACCACGGAAATGCAGAGCAGATGATTGATTACAAGACAAAGGCACCTCATACGGCACATACAACCAACCCGGTTCCATTTATCCTTGTAAATTACGACGACAGCGTAAAGCTTCGTGAGGGTGGATGCTTAGCTGATATCGCTCCAACATTACTTGAGATCATGGGACTTCCACAGCCAGCAGAGATGACAGGGAAGTCATTGATCGTAAGATAGGAAAGGAATGATACCAACGAAGAAATTCTTAAAAGAGTTTAAAGAGTTTGCTTTAAGGGCAATGTGATGGAACTCGCCATCGCAGTTATTATTGGTGGTGCATTTCAGGGAATAATTACAGCTTTTACGGATGATTTTATCAATCCAATCATCAATAATGAGACCTTTTTCGGTAGACCACTATTGTAAATTATAGATTTTGTATATAGAGTTGTGGTTGCTTACCAATTCTTAGCAGACCATTGGAGCATGTTGGCACTTAATGAGATGCATCGGTAATTTATTACCGACTGCATCGAATTTAGTACCGCTACATGCGGAAGTGAGCGAGAGCACGTCTGCAAAGAATTGAGTAAGCAACCACAACTCGTATAAAAAAAGTATATTTTACAACTATCCACTGAAAAAGGTTTTTCTTATTCTAATATCAGGAGGAAAGAAGATTGAATTTTCTAGAGGAACGCATCTTAAAAGATGGCATAGTAAAAGAAGGAAATGTACTGAAGGTCGACAGCTTTCTGAATCACCAGATGGATGTCCGCCTGTTCGATCAGATTGGCGAGGAGTTCAAGCGCCGATTTGCAGATGAGAAGATCAATAAGATTCTGACAATTGAGGCATCCGGCATCGGCATTGCCTGTATCGTCGCAAGACATTTTGATGTACCGGTTATCTTCGCGAAGAAGTCGAAGAGCATCAACATCGAAGGTGATGTGTATGTGGCAGAGGTAGAATCTTTCACACACAAGTGCAAGAATCAGGTTATCGTATCGAAGAAATTCTTAATCCCTGAGGATAAAGTCCTGATCATCGATGATTTCCTTGCGAACGGCTGTGCCCTGCAGGGACTTATCTCAATCGTGAAATCCGCAGGCGCTGAAGTATCCGGTATCGGAATTGCCATCGAGAAGGGCTTCCAGCCGGGTGGACAGGTAATCCGCAATCTCGGATTCCATCTGGAATCCCTTGCAATTGTGGATAGCATGGATTATACAACGGGTGAAATTAAATTCAGGGAGAATGCATAAGATGAGTAAGGCAGAAGCTTCGATTGAAAATATTTACAGATTAGAGGGAAGAGTGCCGGTTGCCAAGGCAATTCCGTTTGGATTACAGCATATTCTGGCGATGTTTGTTGCAAATATCGCTCCAATCATCATTGTAGCGGCAGCTTGCGGATTAAGTGCGAGTGAGAGCGCCGGACTTGGCAGAGATGCGACGACGAAGGAGACATCCGGTTCGATTGCCTGTGACGGTTTTGTCAGCGCATTATCGTCGGTATTTGGCTGTCTGCCGATCACTTCATTTAGCCAGAATGTCGGCTTGGTTGCCATGACGAAGGTCGTAAACCGTTTTACGATTGCAACCGGTGCGGTTATTATGATCTTAGCGGGAATCTTCCCGATCTTCGGCGCTGTGCTTGCAACATTGCCGGATGCGGTACTTGGCGGCTGTACGATCATGATGTTCGGTACGATTGTCGTAAGCGGTATCCAGATGCTTGGCAGATGTGGCTATACACAGAGAAACATTACGATTACAGCACTTTCCTTAAGTATCGGTCTTGGATTTACACAGGTGCCGGAGATTTTCGCAATCTTCCCTCGTATTGTCCAGACGGTATTTGCCGAAAACTGCGTCGCTGTTGTATTTATCGTCGCAATCATTCTGAATCTTGTACTTCCGAAGAACATGGAGGCACATACGATTGAGACAGAAACAGAGACAACTGCAGAATAACATCTGAATTTAATATTGAAATAATCGAAACGTCCTGTGAAAAAACCACTGCAGGACGTTTTTTATATGTAACTTATGTATAAAAAGCTCCGATTCGGAAATAATTAGCTTAGATGTAAAAATTTTTGGAGGCTGATTTTGATGGATCGGATAAAATATATACATGCAAGAGAGATACTGGATTCCCGTGGAAATCCAACGGTAGAGGTAGAGGTCGTAACAGAAAATGGTGCGGCGGCGATCGCATCGGTGCCTTCCGGCGCTTCGACCGGAGAATACGAGGCACATGAGCTGCGCGATGATGAGCGGAGATATATGGGAAAAGGCGTGGAGAAGGCAGTGACGAATGTCAATACACGGATCAGTGACCGGCTCGTTGGCGTTGATGTGTTCAATCAGGCGTTGATCGACAAATACCTGACGGAAGCAGATGGAACCGAGAACAAATCGCGATTTGGAGCCAATGCAATTTTAGGAGTGTCACTGGCTGTTGCCCGTGCAGCAGCGAATTCCCTGCGTATGCCATTATATCGTTATATCGGTGGAATCAACGCGAAGAAAATGCCGCTTCCGATGATGAACATATTAAATGGTGGCTGTCATGCAGATAATACTGTGGATCTGCAGGAATTCATGATTGCTCCGGTTGGGGCAGATTCGTTCAAGCATTGCCTGGAAATGAGTGCAGAGATCTACCACACCTTGAAGCGCGTGCTGCATGAAAATGGACTTTCAAACGGTGTAGGAGACGAAGGTGGATTTGCACCAAACCTCGCAACCTCAGCACAAGTACTCGACTATCTGGTGCTTGCGATCAAGGAAGCAGGCTATAAACCATATGAAGATGTGAAGATCGCCATTGATGCAGCAGCAAGTGAGTTGTATGATGAGACAAGCGGGCTATATTATTTCCCTGGAGAAAGCCGGATGGCAGGCAGGGAGATCTATCGTAATTCTGAGGAAATGGTGCAGTATTACGAGGATTTGATAGGGAAATATCCGATTTACTCCATCGAAGATGGACTCGATGAAAATGATATGAAGGGCTGGAAGGTGCTTACATTCCGGCTTGGCGAGAAGGTACAGCTTGTCGGCGATGATCTGTTTGTCACAAATGTTGGACGCTTAAAGCAGGGAATCGAGGACGGTATTGCAAATGCGATTCTTATCAAGTATAATCAGATTGGAACTTTGACAGAGGCAATGGATGCCATTGAGCTTGCTAAGAAATCCGGTTATAAGACGGTGATTTCTCATCGCTCGGGCGAGACAGAGGATTCTTTCATTGCGGATCTGGCAGTTGCGGTGAATGCTGGACAGATCAAGACGGGTGCCCCGTGTCGTTCTGACCGTACGTCAAAGTACAACCAGCTTCTTCGGATAGAAGAAGAGCTTGGGAAATTAGCCATTTATGGAGATTTTCCTACTGCAAAATAAAATATTGCCATACAAATGCCAAATTTAGCAGATTTTTCTTAAATTATATATTGTATTTACGAAATTCTTATGGTAATATGTTCAAGTATGAGTTAAAATAATAAGGAGGAATTCTCGTGAAGACAGCGTTAATTATAATATTTTTGGTAATATCTGTTATCTTGGCAGTTATCGTTATGATGCAGGAAGGTAAAGGCGGTTTGTCCGGCGCAATCAGCGGCGGTGGCGCAGATACCTATTGGAGCAAGAACAAAGGAAAATCCAAAGAGTCTGTATTGAAGAAGGTTACAGTCGTTCTTGGTGTTCTGTATTTTGCACTGGCTTTGGTCCTGTCATCAAAATTCATTTAGATTTTACAAGCTGCTTTGATAAAAAGCAGCTTATTTTTTTGGGAGGTGTTACGTTATGGGAGAAAAAAGAGAACGCGTAAAACAGAAGTTATATGATTTTATTTGTGATGAACAGTACAAGCCGATGCGTCTCAAAGACATCCGTTTCCTGCTTCAGGTTAAGGATGCCGATAAAAAACGTGTGGAAGAAGCATTAAACGAACTGGTAGAAGAAGGAAAGATTACTGTTACCCCGAAGGGTAAATATAAGAAACTGGATGATAAATTCTTAGTCGGTGATTATATCGGCAACAAAAAGGGATATGGATTTGTCCGTGTAGAAGGATATAAGGACGATTTCTTTATTCCAGCCAAGTTTTCAATGGGAGCCTTTCACGGGGATCGTGTCATGATTGCACCGGATTCTTATACGAAACAGGGAAAAAGCACCGAGGCAAAGGTTACTCAGATTTTAAAGCGTGGACTTACAACAATTGTTGGAACATATGACAAACAGCAGAACTTTGGCTTTGTGATTCCAGATAACCAGAAGGTAGCTGATGATATCTTTGTTGCAAAGAAGGATTCTATGGGGGCAATGACTGGACACAAGGTTGTATGCAGGATTACCAACTATGGTGCGGATCATAAATCTCCGGAAGGCGAGATTATTGAGATCTTAGGACATGTGAATGATCCAGGCACGGACATACTTTCGGTTGTACGGGCATATGATATACCAGTGGAATATCCGGACAAGGTCATGGATTCCCTGAAAGATATTCCAGATGAAGTGGACGAAGCGGATTTTGTCGGACGTACGGATTTCCGGGCACTTCCAACCGTAACAATTGATGGTGAAGACGCAAAAGACTTGGATGATGCGATTACGTTATCTTTTGAAGATGGTGTCTATACATTGGGTGTACATATTGCGGATGTATCGCATTATGTAAAGGAGAAATCCCCACTTGATAAGGAAGCATTGAAGCGTGGAACAAGCTGCTATCTTGTGGATAGTGTCATCCCGATGCTGCCACACAAATTATCAAATGGTATCTGTTCTTTGAATGCCGGTACAGACCGTCTCACACTTAGCTGTGTGATGAAGTTTGACAAAAAAGGTAAGCTGTTGGATCATACGATCTGTGAGGGTATCCTGCATGTCGATGAACGTATGACTTATACAAATGTTGAGAAGATCTTAGAGCGGAGTGACGAGGAAGTATTGAAACGGTATGAACCTCTCGTGCCAATGTTTGATCTGATGCTGGAGCTTTCCACAATTCTTCGGAAGAACCGCCGGAAACGTGGTTCGATTGATTTTGATGTTGCTGAGACAAAGATTATTGTGGATGAAAACCACAAGCCAGTGGAAATCAAGCCATATGACCGGAATCCTGCAACGAAGATCATCGAGGATTTCATGCTGGCTGCCAATGAGACAATCGCAGAAGACTATTTCTGGCAGGAACTGCCGTTTGAATATCGTGTCCATGAGCATCCGGATGAGGAGAAAATCGATATCTTAGCCGCATTCATCAATAATTTTGGACTCTTTATCAAGGCATCCAGAGATGAGACACATCCGAAGGAATTGCAGAAAATCCTTGACCAGATCGAGGGCAAGCCATATGAGGCACTGATCAGCAAGATGATGCTCCGCTCGATGAAGCAGGCACGTTACTCGACTGAGTGCACCGGACATTTTGGCCTGTCGTGCAAGTATTACTGCCATTTTACATCTCCAATCCGCCGGTACCCGGATCTACAGATCCATCGTATCATCAAGGAGAATCTGCACGGTGAACTTTCCGAGAAGCGGATTGAACATTACCGTCACATTCTGCCGACCGTTGCAAATGATAATTCCGCCAAAGAGCGTCGGGCAGAAGAAGCAGAGCGGGATGTCATCAAGTTAAAAGAGATTGAGTATATGTCGGAGCACATCGGGGAAGAATTCGATGGAGTAATCTCAGGCGTTACCTCAAACTACATCTTTGTGGAATTGGATAATACAGTAGAAGGTGCAGTCTCTGTTGCCTATATGTATGATGATTTCTATTATTTCAACGAGCAGGAATATGCGATGGTCGGAGAAAAAACGAAAAAGAAATATCAATTGGGTGACAAAGTGCGCATCAAAGTGTTAAAATGTGATAAAATTAAGAAAACCATTGATTTTTCACTGATTGATGGTAATATAGAAGGAGTTGAAAAAAGTGGCGAAGCAACGAGGGACGAAACTGATAGCCAATAACAAAAAAGCATATCACGATTACTTCATAGAGGACACATACGAGGCTGGCATTGCTTTAGTTGGAACGGAAGTGAAATCTCTCCGTATGGGAAAATGCAGTATCAAAGAGGCGTTTGTCGGATTGGATGGCGATGAGGTATATGTCTATCGCATGAATATATCTCCGTATGAGAAGGGAAATATCTTCAATAAAGATCCACTTCGGACAAGAAAGCTGTTGCTACATCGCTATGAGATCAACAAATTGATCGGACAGCAGAAAATGAAGGGATATACCTTGGTGCCGTTAAAAGTATATTTTAAGGACAGTCTTGTCAAAGTCGAGATTGGATTGGCACGTGGTAAGAAGCTGTACGATAAGCGGGATGATATCGCGAAAAAGGATATGAAACGAGAAGTTGAACGAGACTTCAAGATTCGTAATCTGGGATAAATATGAGAAGTTAAGGTAGGAGAACGTATGAGTCAGGCAAAAGTAGATCGCTATAAGGAAGAGAAGAAGAATCGAAAGAAGATTCAGAAGAAACAAAAAGCAAAACAGGTAGTGGAGATTTTAGTATGTGCCGCTATTTTAGGTGCTCTGGTTGGTTTCCCTCTGGGCAGACATGCATATCAGAAAAACTATGAGACACGCCAGGCAAATAAGACAATCAATGCATCGGTTTACGATTATTGGGCACAACAGTATTGGGCAGCTAATTATACGGGATATGTATTCCCAACAGCAAGCAATAGCGATGCTACTCCAGAAGATGCATCTGCAACAGATGCAGAATAATAGCTTGGTATATACACTTTTAAAGTGGGATATATAGATTTTCGTCAATCAAACCAGGGGTTGTACTGGTTTCGACGGGGGTTTAGAAATTACGGTAGCCATTCGTGGACCAGGATCACGCTAAAACTTGGAAAATAAATATAAACGCAGACGAAAATTACGCGTACGCTGCCTAATTATGGCAGCTGTCAGCTCTAGGTTCCCCACAACTTAGAATCCTGGCATCGACTTAGTGGGACACTCCGGGGCTTAAGCTTTGCGGTTTCGGAAAATTCATGAAGCTACCATATAGGAAAGCCTGTTTGTAGGCGTTTTTGTATGGGAAATCCAATATACAAACTGTAATGGGAGAAGCTGTAATGGAAGAGCTTTCGGACAGGGGTTCGATTCCCCTCAGCTCCATCGCTCAATATGAGCAGGGCACCGCCGTCAGGTGGTAAAAAGAAAAGGCACGGAACTAATCTTCCGTGTCTTTCTTTGGTAAACGTGCATGCATAAATTCATAGATATTCTCACATAATTCCTTCTGCATCATAAATGAAATTGTATAGCGTTCCTTCTCTGTGAAAACATTCAGAATATAAAAAATCATGTTTTCGTCCGGAATAACCATCGTCACATGCTTGATCTGATCGAAGTCGTAATGGGTAGTTCCATATTTATGTTCGATCGTAAAGCCGGTGTCATCAAAGATATAGGTTGCTGAAAATGCCTGCTTCCGAAAGGACATCACTACGAGATAGATTCCGTAGGCACCAACAAATGTAACAAACAACGCTGTTAACACCAGGTGTTTGGCGTAGCCATGGATCATTGTAAATGCCTGCAAGGTGGCGACAAGTAGAAACATAAATCCAAGAAACCGATAGGCAAGCCGGTTTGCACGCCGTTTATTAACAGTATATTTATAGCCCTTCATATTAGAAAATCCTTTCTTTTGATAATCATCTTTTTGAACAGTATTGGAAATACATGGTGTATGATGAATATTCACATATAGATAGTATAGGGGCTTAAAACACTTTATGCAAGTGCATTTTGCATAGATTTAACAATCTTTAACCAAACATTGATAGAATAAAAAGAATGAATGAGGCATATATAAATATTATGGAACAGGAAAAACAGTTACAATTACATATTACAAAAAATGACCGTAAGATTATTACGGATTTTGCAAATTCCTTATCGGATAAGGAATATCAGCTTCGGTGTATGTGGGCGATCCAGATCTTAGAATCGAAGCTGACAATGATCAATCTGGAATTGCAGGAGAATCTGCAGCGCGAGGTTGTTGTGCGGTTAACACACCGTATCAAAAGCGCAGAGAGTATCTTTTTGAAGTTGCGCCGCAAAGGGTATACGATCAACTTAGATAACGCGAAAAAGAAATTGAATGATATCGTTGGCGTCCGGGTGACCTGTATATTCCGGGATGATATCTATGCGTTGGTGGATTGTCTGAAGATCCAGCATGATATCAAGATCCTCAAAATCAAGGATTATATTAAAACGCCGAAATCTTCCGGTTATCAGGGGGTACATATGATTCTGTCTGTCCCGATTTATCTGTCGAAAAAGACAGAATGGATGAAGGTGGAACTACAGCTTCGCACGGTTGCCATGGATTCCTGGTCGGTACTCGACTACCAGCTACTCTATAAGAAAGATCTGGTTGATACCGGGGAAATCGTGCAGGAGTTGAAACGATATTCCGATGTGATTGCCGATATGGATACGAATATGATGCGGTTACGGGATAAGATCAAAGAAATTTAAGCGCCAGTTTGGCGCTTTTTCTTTTAGCAGAAATATCGCTTTACATAGATTTAACAATTCTTTACCTTCTGTTGATAGAAGCAAACTCCAGATTTCGATATTATTCAAGCTATGAGAGCAATTTTGCTTACAGGAAACGCTTGCAAAACAGCTTTCAAATCGGTTAAAAATGCCCAAAAGAGGAAGGAAGAATTAAAATGAACGAAAGTATGGCGACTGTGTTCGGTTTGCTGGGAGGTTTGGCACTTTTTATATTCGGAATGAATATGATGAGTGAATCGCTCCAGAAGGTAGCCGGAGACAAAATGAAGAAAGTATTAGGTGTTCTTACACGAAATGCCGTGTGCGGAATGTTGGCGGGCGCACTTGTAACGGCAGTTCTGCAGAGTTCCAGTGCGACAACCGTATTGGTAATCGGTTTTGTCAGCGCCGGATTGATGTCCTTAAAGCAGGGTATCTCTGTTATCTTCGGTGCGAACATCGGAACAACGATGACAGCACAGCTGATGGCATTTAAGATCAGTGATTATATTATGCCGATCGTATTTATCGGTTTCCTGATCGCGTTTATTGCGAAGAAAGAAAAGGTGAAGTTTGTCGGACAGACAATCTTCGCTTTCGGTTTGTTGTTTGTTGGTATCGAGATGATGGGCGATGTCATGAAGCCGCTTGCAACAAGCCCGGTATTTATCAATATGATGGAGAAAGTCAGCCATATTCCGGTACTTGGCGTTGGTGTCGGTTTGGTTATGACGCTTGTTGTACAGAGCAGCTCCGCAACGATTGCGGTATTGCAGAGCTTCGCATCACAGGCAGGTCCGGATGGTGCGAGTGTGATCGGATTAGTTGGCGCAATTCCGATTCTGCTCGGCGATAATATCGGTACAACCATTACCGCAATATTGGCAAGTATCGGTCAGTCCAAGGATGCAAAACGCTGTGCGATTGCACATAGCGTGTTTAATATTACCGGTTCCTTTATCTTTATCTGGATCATCAAGCCATTTGCAAAGTTTGTTGAGATGATCTCACCAAAGGGAAATGAACTGGATGTGATATCACGTCAGATTGCAAATGCACATATGAGCTTTAATATCATCAATACTCTGATCTGGCTGCCGCTTCTTCCGGTTATGGTGAAGATTGTTATGTTTATTGTCAGAGATGACAAGGAAGTGTCTATCGAAGATTATAAAGAGAAAAGCTTTCTTGACAAAAATGTGATCAGTCAGCCGATTGCAGCTATGTATCTTGTATCCCAGGAGATCCGCCGTGCAGGACGCCTTGTATCAGAAATGATTGGAAATATGAAGGCAACGGTGATGAATAATGATAGCAAAGCGCTTGCCGAGCTAGAAAAAAATGCGAAGCTTGTAACAGAGATTGATGAGAATACTGTCAGCTATATCTCTGGAATGTTCTCGAATGGTTCTCTGACTGAAGAGCAATCATCTACGACTGCGGGACTGTTGTATGTCCTAAATGATATTGCACGTGTCAGCAAGCGGTGTGAGGATGCTTCACCGGTTATACGTGCCAAACTCGAAGGAAAGTATAAATTCTCAAAGGATGCAGTTGAGGAACTTGGAAAAGTAATTGATAACGTAGAAATCATGTATCGGACATCGATTGTCTCACTGGAAAATGGGGATACAAAGACTGCAAGGAAGGTCTTCGATTATCGCAAGGAACTGCGTAATATGGAGAAGAAATTCAACAAGAACCATCTAAAACGTCTGCGGAAAAATAATTGTAAGCCGGAATTTACATATCCGTTTTCAAATGTGTTACATAATCTGGAACGTATCGGTGACAGCTGCAGCGGCATCGTTGAAGAGGTGATGGATAATGTCCGTTTCTTGGAATTGGAGGAAGCATAGCATGAAGCTTAGAGCAAAACATAGATTTCACATATCCATCGTAAGTTTTTTGTGCGTGGGTACATTGGCTGCATCCTTGTGCAGCTGTGAAAAAAAAGAAACGCAGGACTATGCATTTACAGGAACAAATGGAGACGCTTCTTCCCTTGGTGTGATTTCGGTACAGGTTCGTGAGGATGGTTCCGGTACCAGAAACCAGTTTGAAGAATATCTCGGGATTTCCATGTCTGAAGACAACGTGGATAAATACAAGGACATAAAACAGTGTACGGTTTTGACAAGCGGAAGCGCCATGGCGAGCACTATTAATGAATCAAAAAACGGAATCGGATATGTATCCTACGGACAGATGCAGGGAGATTCCAAAGCACTTGCTGTAGATAGAATTGTCTGTACCAGAGAAAGTATCGCAGATCATGCGTATCCGTTGACCAGAGATTTTACACTTGTATGGGTAGAAAGCCCGAATGCATTGCGGGATGATTTTGTAAAATATATCTGTGGAGCAGGCCAGAAGATTGTCGGTGAAACATATGTGCCGGTTGCAAAAGAAACATCGTTTCTTGCGGATCCGGATGCACAGGGGACTCTCAGTATCCGGGGGTCTTCCTCTATGGCAGATCTGCTTACGGAACTGGCAGATGCATATATGGCAGTAAATAAGAATGCAGCCATCCGTGTTTATGCGACAGATTCTACGAAGGGTCTGAATGATGCCATGGAAGGAAAATGCGATATAGCGATGGTATCGCGCAGCTTGAAAGATTATGAGAGAGACCTTGTTGAGTCAACCGTGATTGCAACCGATGGAATCGCAGTAATTGTCCAAAAGGATAATCCAATCAATCAGGTAACAAAAGATGAATTGAAAGGTATCTTCAATGGAAACATCACATCTTGGAATAATATTCAATAAAATAAAAAAACTGTTTCGTAAGATATTAAAAAAACGTAATAAAGAAACAGAAACGATAATTCAAAATACGGAGGAAAATAATATGTTACAGGAAACAATCTATGATAACCGGGAACTTTCCTGGTTAAAGTTCAATAAAAGAGTATTGGAGGAAGCAGTGGACGAGAACAATCCGCTCTGTGAGCGTCTGTCGTTCGTGTCAATCTTCCAAAGCAATCTCGATGAGTTCCTAATGGTGCGTGTCGGTTCGTTAGACGCAGGAAAAGACAGTAAAGTACGCGAAAATAAGACGAATATGACCTGTCAGGAGCAGCTTGACCGTATTATCGTCAAGGAGAAGAAGCTTCGCGAGAAGAAGGATGAAATCTATCTGCGCCTGATGTATGAGATGGAAGAATATGGTGTCAAGGAGCTTTTGTATAAGGATCTGAATGAGGATGAGCAGGATTCCATGAAGATTTACTTTGAGAATGAGATCCAGCCCTTTATCTCGCCACAGGTTGTTGGCAAACGTCAGCCGTTCCCATTCTTACGTAACAAGGAAATCTACGCTGTGGTAGAGCTACGCACAAAATCGAACAATACGAAGATTGGCATTATTCCATGTAACAATCCGGTCATTAAGCGCATGATCCCGGTTTCTTCCGACGGAAGACGTTTTATGCTTGCGGAAGAATTGATTCTGCATTTTGCTGGTGAAGTATTCCCGGGGTATAAGGTAATCAGCAAATCCCTGATCCGTATCCTGCGGAGTGCGGAAATTGACGTGGATGATGCATTAGACGATGATGAAAAAGATTACCGCAAGGGTGTGGAGAAGGTGCTTCGTACAAGAAGCCGTTTGTGCCCACTCCGAATGGAATATACAAGAATGATGAATGACTCCATCATCGAGAAGATGTGTGGATTTTTAGGGCTCACAAAAAAGCAGGTATTTCATTCCATCTCACCACTTGACCTGTCCTTCTTATTCAAGGTGGAAGATCTGCTTCGAAATGAAAAATATTTATTTTACGAACGCCGCGTGCCACAGCAGCCGGCTATGATAGACCGGACACGCCCTGTGATGGAGCAGGCCAGAGAGCATGATTTATTCCTGTCTTATCCATATGAGAGCATGAAGCCTTTTATCCAGCTCTTAAATGAGGCTGCAAATGATCCGGAGGTCGTATCAATCAAGATGACCTTATATCGTCTTGCCAGCGATTCGAAGATTGTTGAAGCACTGGTTGAAGCTGCAGAGCAGGGCAAAGAGGTTGTTGTATTAGTCGAACTCCGGGCACGTTTTGATGAGGAGAATAACATTCGCTGGTCGCGACAGCTTGAGGATGCCGGATGCCGCGTAATCTATGGTTTGAATCATATGAAGGTACATTCCAAGCTTTGCCTGATTACAGGAAAGCGAAATAATAAAATCGAATATATCACACAGATCGGTACCGGTAATTACAACGAGAAGACATCCCGTATCTATACTGACTATTCTCTGATCACATCTTCAGTAGATATTGGAAATGAAGCTGCCAATGTGTTCAACCATCTGTCAATGGGAACTACAGTCGATGAGACACAACATCTGCTTGTAGCTCCGAACTGCCTGCAGAATAAAGTCCTTGCAATGATCGATGAAGAAATTGCAAAGGCGAAGGAAGGAAAAGAAGGTTATGTCGGTGTGAAAATCAATTCCCTGACGGATAAGAAGATCATCGACAAGCTTATTGAGGCCGGTAAAGCCGGCGTGAAAATCCGCATGATCGTGCGTGGAATCTGCTGTCTGAAAGCAGGTGTAGCAGGAGAGACGGATAATATCCGGATCATCAGCATTGTCGGAAGATTTCTGGAACATTCCAGAATCTATATATTCGGCAAAGATGACCCGAAGGTGTATATTGCTTCAGCCGATTTTATGACACGGAATACCGTTCACCGTGTAGAGGTAGCGGCTCCTGTATATGATCCTGCAATCAAAGCCCGGATTCTCGACGATTTTGAATTGTTCTACGAGGATGACCAGAAGGCAAGAGAGCAGATCAACGGCATCTACCTGCCAAAACATGGGGAAAGTCATATCAATGCACAGGAAGCACAATATGCACAAGCTTACAAAAACAACGAGATACATGCATAGATTTCCTATATACATAGTGTTATAACAATTATATACGCTATACAATACTGCGCCATCAGTATTTTGTATAGATTCGAGACTTCCTCTCGACTGACAGTGAATAAATATTGCTGTCATAAAAAGCGCCTGTTAACGCCATACGCAGGCGCTTTTTCTATTTTGTGGAATAATATTTCAAAAGCGGGTTGACTATATACAGAATCTCTGCTATAGTATCCATATTCTCTTTAATGCATTAAAGCAGTAACGCGGCAGAGAAAGAAAGATGAGGAACAAAGACATGAAAGAATTATCAAATTTACTTGGATTTCGGGAGAGTATCAAAGTTGTTGATGCGACCTTACGTGACGGTGGACTGGTGAATGACTTCTATTTCACAGATGACTTTGTAAAAGCATTGTATCAGGCAAATATCGACGCAGGTGTTGACTATATGGAGATGGGATATCGTGCATCAAAAAAGGTATTTGATGAATCGAAGTTCGGTAAATGGAAATTCTGTAGTGATGACCATATCCGTGAGATCGTTGGAGAAAACGACACAGACTTAAAGCTTGCAATCATGGCAGATATCGGGCGTCATGACAAGAACGATTTCGATGAGAAGGTAAATTCACCGGTTGATTTAGTCCGTGTGGCAGCATACATCCATCAGATGCCGGAAGCAATCGACATGGTAGAGGATGCGGCAAAGAAGGGATACGAGACAAGCTGTAATATTATGGCAATCTCGAATTCACAGGAGGAAGACATCAAGGTTGCACTTGATATGCTTGGCAAGACACCGGTTGATGTTATCTACATTGTGGACAGCTTTGGTTCTCTGTATCCGGAGCAGATTGCCCGTATCGCAGATCTGTACCTGAATTTCGCAGCAAAATACAATAAGAAGATCGGTATCCATGCACACAACAACCAGCAGCTCGCATTTGCAAACACGATTGAAGCGTGCGGTGATGGTGTAGACTGGTTAGACGGAACCTACCTGTCCATGGGAAGAGGAGCCGGCAACTGTGCAATGGAGCTATTACTTGGATTCCTGAAGAATCCAAAATACAACGTATACCCGGTATTCAAATTCATTGAAGACCACATGATGAAATTAAAGGATGACGGCATCGTCTGGGGGTACGATCTCCAGTACCTGATGACCGGGCTTTTAAACCAGCATCCTCGTTCTGCAATCGCCTTCACAAAAGAGAATCGCCGCGACTACGCAGAATACTACAAGGAACTGTTAATTTAATTGCATAAGGAACAACAAGAAAATAGTTATTGTTTCTCGAAAGATTGAGAAATAAAAAGAGCATATAATATACAAAGAATAGTTGTAGTTATTTATGTATATGTTTGAAACTTAGAAGTACTTAATGTTCTGTAATAAATCAGCAATGTTTGAACACGATGTTCAAACAAGCCGCCACTGAGCCACGGATGGCGAATTGGCGGCGATTGCGTACGATAGAAGTTATGTAAATCAGAACATTTAGAACTTCTTGTTTCAATACATCACATAAACAACTACAACTATTTTTATATATGCTCTTTTTACGCACATTTTACAAAACTACGATAACGCACTTTACTTACATTCTGTATATTCTCATTTGTAAGTTAAATCAAAAAGAAAATCTTTAAGAGAAAAAGGAGACAAAGAAAATGAGAAAGTTAAAGAAAGCAATCATTGGAGTTTTAGCATCAGCCATGCTTATGGGAGCAATGACAGGATGTGGTAAAGCAGCAAGTGATGATATCACCGTAATTTCCCGTGAGGATGGATCCGGTACAAGAGGCGCATTTATCGAACTGTTCGGTATCGAGGAGAAGGATGCAGATGGTAATAAGATTGATAATACAATCTCTACTGCAGATATCACAAACTCAACATCCGTTATGATGACGAGTGTAGCAGATGATGAGGCAGCGATCGGATACATATCCCTTGGTTCCCTGGATGATTCTGTAAAGGCATTGAAGATTGATGGTGCAGAAGCAACCGCTGATAATATCTCAAACGGAAGCTACAAGGTATCCCGTCCGTTCAACATTGCAACAAAGGGTACACCAAACGAAGTAACACAGGATTTCATCAACTTCATCTTGAGCGAGGATGGACAGAAGGTTGTTGAAGATGCAGGATATATCAGCCAGGGCAATGCAGGTGCATTCAAGGCTGCAGGCGTAAAGGGTAAGATTAATATTGCAGGTTCATCTTCCGTAACACCGGTTATGGAGAAGCTCAAGGAAGCATATGTTGCAGTCAATCCGGATGTACAGATTGAAGTACAGCAGAGTGATTCTACAACAGGTATGACAAGTGCGGCAGAAGGTGTCTGCGATATCGGTATGGCATCCAGAGAGCTGAAGGACAGCGAGCTTAGTGCAGGTCTTACACCAACAGTGATCGCAATTGATGGTATCGCAGTTGTTGTAAATAAGAACAACGATGTCGATGGTCTTACAAGTGATCAGGTAAAGAGCATCTACACAGGTTCTATCACAAAGTGGTCAGAAGTAAAGTAATAGCTTGATAAAAACTTATCAGAAAGAAAATACGAGGCATACTATGACGAAAGTAAAAGAAAGAACAATGCATATCGTATTCCTGGTGGCTGCCTGTATGTCCATACTGGCAGTCGCCATGATATGTCTGTTCATGTTTGCCAATGGCGTACCAGCCATCCGGCAGATTGGATTTGTGAATTTTATATTTGGTAAAACCTGGATGCCGGGTGCAAATAAATTCGGCATCTTCCCTATGATCATCGGCAGTATCTATGTGACAGCAGGTGCAATCATCATCGGTGTTCCAATCGGACTTTTATGTGCCGTATTCATGGCAAAGTTCTGTCCACCGAAGCTTCATAAGATTATGAAACCGGCTGTGGATCTGCTTGCAGGTATTCCATCTATTGTATATGGATTCTTCGGTCTGGTTGTGATCACGCCGATGATCCGGAATACATTCGGCGGAAGCGGTAAAAACATTCTGACCGCCTGCATCCTGCTTGGAATCATGATTCTGCCAACCATCATCAGTGTATCGGAATCAGCAATCCGCGCGGTTCCGGAAAGCTATTACGAAGGAGCATTGGCACTCGGTGATACGCATGAGAGAAGTGTCTTCAAGGCAGTACTCCCTGCAGCAAAATCCGGAATCCTTGCAGCCATTATTCTTGGAATCGGGCGTGCGATCGGTGAGACAATGGCAGTCATCATGATTGCCGGAAACCATGCAGTTATGCCGGACAGCCTGTTGACCGGTGTGCGGACACTTACATCGAATATTGTACTGGAACTTGGATATGCAACAGATTTGCACAGAGAAGCATTGATCGCAACCGGTGTGGTTCTGTTCGTATTCATCCTGATTATTAATCTGTTGTTCTCAGTTGTGAAAAAGAAAGGGGCGAAATAGGCATGAGTGAACAAGCTGTAGCAGCAAAGGCAGATATGGAAGCAATCAGGCCGATCAATGTCGTCACCTGGAAGGATAAGCTCGCTGCATACAAAAAACGGCCGCTTTCCATGTTTTTACTGATGGCAGTCACGGTATCTGCAGTCATTACGGTTGGTGTGCTTGGCGCACTTGTCATCTATATTCTGGCAAACGGTATCATGAATCTTTCTCCGGAGCTTTTTGCCTGGAAATATACAACCGAAAATGTATCGATGCTTCCTGCAATTATCAATACATTTCTTATGACAGCGCTTTCCCTGCTCATCGCAGTACCAATCGGTATCTGTTCTGCTATTTATTTGGTAGAATATGCCAAGCGCGGAAATAAACTTGTGAGTATTGTCAGAATCACAACCGAGACATTATCCGGTATCCCTTCCATTGTCTATGGTCTGTTCGGATATCTGATGTTTGTGATCGCATTTGGCTGGGGACTTTCATTCTTCGGTGGTGCGCTTACACTTTCCATTATGGTACTTCCAACCATTATGCGTACGACAGAAGAAGCGCTCTTAAGCGTACCGGATTCTTACCGGGAAGGAAGCTTCGGACTTGGAGCCGGCAGACTGCGGACGATATTTAAGGTTGTACTTCCATCTGCGGTACCCGGTATTTTATCCGGAGTTATCCTGGCAATCGGACGTATCGTCGGCGAGACGGCAGCTTTAATCTTTACATCCGGTACAACTGCCGAGATACCAAAGAGCTTATTTGATTCCGGATGTACACTGGCTGTTCATATGTATAAGCTGCTTTCGGAAGGACTCTACACAAAACAGGCATATGCAACCGCAGTTGTGCTGCTTGTAATGGTTGTCATAATCAATGCAGCATCCGGAAAGCTTGCCAAAAAACTGCAGGCAAAATAAGTACTGGAATTTGGAGGAAAAAATGGGTAATTTTAAAATAAAGGACATGGATTTATATTACAGTGATTTCCATGCGTTAAAAGATATCAACTTGGACATTCCATCGACCAAGATCACTGCATTCATCGGTCCATCCGGCTGTGGAAAATCCACACTCTTAAAAAGCCTGAATCGAATGAATGATCTGGTCGAGGGCTGTAAGATCACAGGTGAGGTAACACTCGATGGCGAAAATATATACAAAGGAATGGATGTCAATACATTGCGCAAGCGCGTCGGCATGGTGTTTCAGAAACCAAATCCGTTTCCGATGAGCATCTACGACAATATTGCATATGGACCGCGTACACACGGAATCCATAAAAAGGCGGAATTAGATGAAATTGTGGAACGTTCCTTAAAGCAGGCTGCTATCTGGGATGAAGTCAAAGACCGTCTGAAGAAAAGCGCGCTCGGTATGTCAGGTGGACAGCAGCAGCGTCTGTGCATTGCGCGTGCACTTGCAGTAGAACCGGATGTGCTTTTGATGGATGAGCCGACATCTGCCCTCGATCCGATTTCCACCTCAAAGATTGAGGATCTGGCAGTTGATCTGAAAGATAAATATACAATCATCATGGTAACACATAATATGCAGCAGGCTGCACGTATCTCAGATAATACAGCATTTTTCCTGCTCGGAGAAGTTGTGGAGTTTGACAATACAGAGAAACTGTTCGCAAATCCAAGTGACAAGCGGACAGAGGATTATATCACAGGAAGGTTTGGTTGATGAATTATGAGAAATGAATACGAGAAGCAATTAGAGAATCTGAATGTCGAACTAATCCGTATGGGTGCACTTTGCGAGAAGGTGATCGCGGGCACTACGAAGGCACTCTTTAGTGGCGATGCCAAATACACATCGAAATCCCATGCAGTCGAAGAAGAGATCGATAAAAGCGAGCATAATATCGAGCATATCTGTATGAGCCTGCTTTTAAAGCAGCAGCCGGTCGCATCGGATTTCCGTTTTGTATCAGCTGCATTAAAGCTTATATCTGATCTCGAACGGATCGGTGATCAATGTGCCGATATTGCGGATATGATCCGTTTCACAACTTCTTATGACTTAAAGGATTTTAAAGACCTTGAAGAAATGTCAGGTGCTGCGAAAGATATGCTGTCAAATGCTGTGGAGGCATATGTCAAAAAAGACAAGGATCTGGCAATCACTGTAATCCAGGCGGATGATAAAGTCGATGCATTATTTGATTCGGTAAAGAAACGTCTCATTAAAGAGATCGGAAAAAAAGCAGAAGATGGCGAATTTTATATAGACATTATCATGATTGCAAAGTATTATGAAAGAATAGGAGACCATGCAACGAATGTTGCGGAATGGGTTTATTATTCAATCACAGGAGAGCATATATAAAATGATTTATGTTTTAGAAGATGACAATAGCATACGTGAATTTGTAGTTTACACATTATGTCACATGGATTTGGAAGCAAAAGGCTTTGAACGTCCATCGGAATTCTGGGCAGGGATGGAAGAAACACTTCCGTCCCTGATTCTGCTTGATATCATGCTGCCGGAGGAGGATGGACTATCTGTCTTGAAAAAGCTCCGGGAACATGCTGATACCAAAGAGGTTCCGGTCATTATGTTAACTGCAAAGGATAGTGAATACGACAAAGTACTGGGGCTTGACAGCGGAGCGGATGATTACGTACCGAAGCCGTTTGGCATTATGGAGTTAGTTGCGAGAATCAAAGCTTTGCTTCGCCGGACAGAAAACCGTGCAGATACGACCGATGACGGTGAGAAGCTTATTGCCGGAAGCATAGCCTTAGATACCAAGCGCCACATTGTTTTAGTGGATGGAGAGCGCATCAATCTTACATTGAAAGAGTTTGAACTTCTGCATCTGTTTATGGAAAACCAGGGACAGGTGTTTACACGTGACCAGCTGCTAAACCGCATCTGGGGATATGAATTCGATGGGGAAAGCCGTACGGTTGATGTCCATATACGAAGCCTCCGGATGAAATTAAAGGAAGCCGGGAATATGATTGAAACGGTCCGCGGTGTCGGCTACAAGATCGGAGATTAAAATGAAAAAGAAGATATTCAAGAATACAATTTTAATCATCTTGCTTTTGGTCGTTCTATGTGGCGTATCCATCATCGGTGTTTTATACAGCTATTTCAACAAACAATACGTTTCCTCCCTGAATCAGGCGGCAGGCTATATTGCGGAGGGGGTGAACCTATCCGGGCTGGATTTTCTCACCGATTTGAATGAGAATGAAAAGCGTATCACATGGGTTGCGGCGGACGGAACAGTTCTTTATGACAACAAAGCCGACCCCCATACGATGGAAAATCACAAAAATCGTACAGAAATCAAACAGGCAATGACGTCTTCGGCAGGCACAAGTGTAAGATATTCGAAGACACTTTCCGAGGAGACAATCTATCATGCCATCCGTATTGCGGACGGAAGTGTAGTCCGTGTCTCCGTAGTCCGTAAATCGGTGCCGGCACTTTTGATGAAGGTGCTGCTTCCGATTATTCTCGTATTACTGCTCGGTGTTGAATTCTCCGCGATTCTTGCCTACCGCTTATCGAAACAGATTACAACACCGTTAGAAGCGATTGACTTAGATCATCCGGATGAATCGACGGTTTATGACGAGCTGTCACCGTTTATCCGTAAAATCCGCATCCAGAACGAGCAGATTCAAAAGGCGATGACACAGCTGCAGACACAGAAAAATGAGTTTGCACTGATTACGGAAAACATGCAGGAAGGTTTTCTTGTTGTGGATAAAAAGGAAATTGTTCTCTCACACAACCGGAGTATCTCAACCTTATTTGATGTGGATGAATCGGTAGATGGAAAACATGTGTTAGAGATTAACCGGTCGGAAGAGTTTATCGACTGTATCAAGAAGGCGATCCAGGGAATCCACAGCGAGTATATCTGCCCGGTTAAGGGACGTTTTTATAATATCTATGCGAATCCGGTATTCCGGAATAACGAGGTTGCCGGCGCGGTCGTTATCATCACGGATGTCACAGAGAAGGAAGAACGCGAGAATTTGAGACGGGAATTCTCGGCGAACGTATCGCACGAATTAAAGACACCGCTAACTTCCATATCCGGTATTGCAGAAATTATTAAAAATGGAATTGTTGACGAGAAGGATGTCAAAACATTTGCAGGTAAGATCTATGACGAAGCACGTCGGCTGATCCATCTGGTAGAAGATATCATTAAGCTGTCTCAGCTTGATGAGGGAGAGCAGGCAGTAGAAAAGACTCCGATTGATATATATGACCTATCAAGAATCGAAATCCATCATTTGGAGCCGGTAGCAGAGGAACGGCATATCAAAATCAATCTGCAGGGTGAACATATGATGATATCCGGCATACACTCTGTGTTAGAAGAAATGGTATACAATCTGATTGAAAATGCCATTAAATATAACAAAGAGGATGGAACCATAGATGTCATGATCAAAAAGAAAAAACATCGTTGTGAGTTTTGTGTCAAAGATTCCGGCATCGGAATTCCGGCAGACCAGCTTGACCGGATATTCGAACGCTTTTACCGGGTTGATAAGAGCCATTCCAAGGAAATAGGCGGCACGGGACTTGGACTTTCTATTGTAAAGCATGGCGCAAAGCTGCACAATGCGGAGATTAAGATTGAGAGTGCATTAAATGTCGGTACGGAAATAAATTTAATCTTTCCGATATAGGTGTCTTGTCACCTGTCAAAACATGTGCTATACTGCATGTACATTCGGAGCAAAAACGCAGGCGGAATGTCTGCGTTTTTGTTATGGCGACGAGGAAAATGCACGCATTTATGTGGTGCATTTGACGACCGCTAATCAGAGCACGATGCGCAGAGCACATCGTGTCTTTGTATTATGTACAGGTATAAATTCAAAGGAGACAGGAAGATGCGAGAATTACATTACGATGTTGTGATCGTCGGCTGCGGTGTCGGTGGATTATATACAGCATTGAATTTACCGGAAGATAAACAGATTTTGATGCTCTCAAAAGCAGAGCTTGAAACCTGTGATTCGATGCTGGCACAGGGCGGTATCTGCGTGCTGCGGGACGAGGATGACTATGATTCGTATTTTGAGGATACGATGCGTGCCGGTCATTATGAAAACCGCAAGGAAAGTGTCGACATCATGATCCGTGGCAGCCGGGATGTCATCAATGATCTGATCGGATATGGTGTGGAATTTGAGAGAAACGCAGACGGAAGTCTTGCTTATACAAAGGAAGGAGCACATTCTAAGCCGCGCATCTGCTTCCATGAGGATATAACCGGGGAAGAGATTACGACCCGTCTATTATCTGCTGTGAAGCAGTTGAACAATGTTACCATTTTTGAACATACAACCATGACCGATATTATAGAAGATATTAATCATGCCTGTGTGGGTATACTTGCAAAATGTGCGGATGGTGAAGAATTAGAGATCTATGCGGAAAACACAGTATTTGCAACAGGTGGAATCGGCGGACAATACAAGCATTCCACGAACTATCCGATCCTGACCGGCGATGGCTGTGAGATTGCGCGAAAACACGGCGTAGAATTAGAGCATATGGACTATGTACAGATTCATCCAACCTGCTTTTACACGGAGAATCCGGGCAGAAGTTTCCTGATTTCAGAGTCGGCAAGAGGTGAGGGTGCAATTATCTTGAATCACAAGAAAGAGCGTTTCGTCGATGAATTGCAGCCGCGAGATGTTGTTACGAAAGCGATTCAGGCAGAGATGGAAAAAGAAGGCGTGAAATACGAGTTCTTATCCTTTGAGAATGTTCCACGCGAGACAATCCTGAACCATTTCCCTCATATCTATGAGCATTGCATGAAGTATGGCTTTGATATTCTGATGATGCCGATTCCAATCGTTCCGGCACAGCATTATTTCATGGGAGGTATCCATGTAGATAAGTTTTCGCACACAACGATGCCGCATTTGTATGCCGTCGGCGAGACAAGCTGCAACGGGGTGCACGGGAAGAACCGCTTAGCCAGCAACAGTTTGCTTGAAAGTTTAGTGTTCGCGAAACGTGCCGCAAAGCACATGATCGGCGAGCTTGTGTAAATTTTATAGATCATTGTGCATGATTATTCCATTACGTAGATACATATATTTTATTTTTGAATATGTTCGCATATACAATATGTTTGGAACTTAGAAATTCTTGATGTTCTGTACTATATCAGCAATGATTGAACACGATGTTCAATCAAGCCGCCACTGAGCCATGGATGGCGAATTGGCGGCGGTTGCGTACAGGGTCATAATTTATATCAGAACATCTTAGAATTTCTTAGTTTCAATACATCGTATATGGAACAATTCAAAATAAAATATATGTACTACCAATACCAAAAATCATGTACAATGATCGTGTACATTTAATAAAAAAGGAGATTAGACAGACAAATGAATGAGATTACAATGCAGTTAGTTGCAGATAAGTATATTAAGATGGCTTTGGAGGAGGATATCAACAGTGAAGATATCAGCACGAACGCCGTGATGCCGGAGTATAAGAAAGGCGAAGTTACATTGCTTGCGAAACAGGACGGAATCATTGCCGGATTGCAGGTATTTAAGCGTGTATTTACGATGTTAGATCCGAATACCGAAGTGATCTTTGCAGAGCAGGATGGAAAGCAGATCAAGGATGGCGATGCCGTGACAAACGGACAGGTGCTTGCAACTGTGGTCGGTGATATCCGTGTGCTGTTGTCCGGTGAGCGTACAGCGCTGAATTACCTGCAGCGCATGAGCGGTATTGCAACCTATACGAACAATGTTGCAGCACTTTTAAAAGGGACAAATACCAAATTGCTTGACACAAGAAAGACAACACCTTGCATGCGTATCTTCGAGAAATATGCGGTTCGTGCCGGCGGCGGAAATAATCACAGATACAATCTGTCGGACGCTGTTATGTTGAAGGATAATCACATTGACGCCGCAGGCGGTGTGGCAAAGGCAGTTCAGATGGCAAGAGATTATGCATCATTTGTCTGCAAAATCGAGGTAGAGACAGAGAATCTGGATATGGTCAGAGAAGCAGTGGAAGCAGGTGCCGATATCATCATGTTTGATAATATGTCCCCGGAGCTGATGGCAGAAGCAATTAAGATCATCGATGGACGTGCCAAGACGGAGTGTTCCGGAAATATCACAAAAGAAAATATCGAGACGATCACAAAGCTTGGTGTCGATTATGTATCGAGTGGGGCGCTGACACATTCCGCTCCAATCTTAGATATCAGTCTGAAACATCTGCATCCAATTGACTAATTATGCTGCAACAATCTATTTCAATCAAGGAGGAAACGCAGATGGAGCAGACAATTTTATCCGGAGATGAACGCAGAGAGAAGCTTCTTGCGTTGTTACTGCGATCTGATGAACCGTTGTCGGGTGGAAAAATCGGGGACATCTATCATGTCAGCCGTCAGGTTGTCGTACAGGATATCGCATTGCTCCGTTCAAAAGGGCATTCAATCGTATCGACGCCACGTGGCTATATGTATGAAAAAGATGCTGGCAACCAAAATTGCAGGCGGATTGTAAAGGTCTGTCACACCGATGATCAGGCAGAAGAAGAATTAAGCACAATCGTTGATTTCGGTGGAATCGTCTTAGATGTTATGGTAAACCACCGCACCTACGGCAAGGTCACAGCACCATTAAATATCAAGAGCCGCCGCGATATCCGTAAGTTCGTGGAAGATCTGAAACAAAGCAAATCGTCCCTTTTATCGAACACAACCTCCGGCTATCATTTTCACACGATTGAAGCCGAGAGCGAAGATATCCTCGATGAAATCGAAGAAGCCCTGAAGGAAAAACACTTCCTCGTCGACTTCCTCGACTACGAAACCACATTCAAACAATAACCCCAAGGTCAAATTTTTGAGGTAATTAACACAGATATTGTACACAAATAAACAATAAAATAAATCAATCCAACGATTATTGTAAAAAGTGATATTTTCAAATAACTGTCAATATGTTACAATAACAATCGTGTATAATTTATAAAATAACGTAAATAGCGAATTGTATCCATTCAATCAAATTGTATATTGTGTTGTCTGTAATTATTAATTTGTTTGCAGACCATTGGAACACGCTGGTACTTAATAAGCGGCAACTTGTTGGCGCGAATTTAGTACCACTGCGTGTGGAAGTGAGCGAGAGCGTGTCTGCAGGCAATTATATAATTACAGACAACACTTAGATAACGTGCAGGATACAATTCGCAAACCACGCAATTAAAATCAGGAGGATAATTACAATGGCAAAAATTCAGATGAAGACTCCACTGGTAGAGATGGACGGAGATGAGATGACACGAATCCTTTGGAAGATTATCAAGGATGAATTGATCTACCCATTTATCGACTTAAAGTCCGAGTATTACGACCTTGGTCTGGAGTACAGAAACGAGACAAACGATAAGGTTACTTTTGATTCTGCATACGCAACACAGAAGTACGGTGTTGCAGTCAAGTGTGCAACAATCACACCAAACGCTGCACGTATGACAGAGTACAACCTGAAGGAAATGTGGAAGAGTCCAAACGGAACGATCCGTGCAATCTTAGACGGAACCGTATTCCGTGCACCAATCGTTGTCAAGGGAATTGAGCCATGTGTAAAGAACTGGAAGAAGCCTATTACAATCGCAAGACATGCCTATGGCGATGTGTATAAGAGCGTAGAGATCGATGTACCGGGTGCTGGTACAGCAGAGCTTGTATTTACAGGCGAGGACGGACAGGTAATCAAGGAGACCATCCACAAGTTTGATGGTCCGGGTGTGATTCAGGGACAGCATAACATCGACAAATCCATCGAGAGCTTTGCAAGAAGCTGCTTTAACTATGCGCTTGATACAAAGCAGACATTGTGGTTTGCAACAAAGGATACAATCTCCAAGAAATACGACCATACATTTAAGGATATCTTTCAGGAGATCTTCGATAACGAATACAAAGAGAAGTTTGACGCCGCAGGCATCGAATATTTCTATACTCTGATTGATGATGCAGTTGCCCGTGTTATGAAGTCTGAGGGTGGATTCATCTGGGCTTGCAAGAACTACGACGGCGATGTTATGAGTGATATGATCTCATCTGCATTTGGTTCTCTTGCCATGATGACATCAGTACTTGTTTCTCCAGATGGAAAATACGAGTACGAGGCAGCACACGGAACTGTTCAGAGACATTACTACAAGCACTTAAAGGGTGAGGAGACATCAACAAACTCTGTTGCAACGATCTTCGCATGGACTGGTGCTTTGAGAAAGCGTGGCGAGCTTGACAATATTCCAGAACTGATGGAATTTGCAGACAAGCTTGAGCAGGCAACGATCAAGACGATCGAAGACGGCAAGATGACAAAGGATCTTGCACTTATTACAACGATGAAGGATGTCACTGTATTAAACAGCGAGAACTTCATCAAAGCAATCCGCGAAACACTTGAGGGAATGTTAGCTTAATGAATATATGGGATGTTCTGAAAATTGAACAGACGAAGGATAAAGACGCATTGAAGAAAGCCTATCGAATGCGTCTTTCTTCTGTCAATCCGGAAGATGATCCGGAAGGGTTTATGGAGCTTCGGAAAGCCTATGAGGAGGCGGTGCACCTTGCCGATCAGACGGAGGAGGAATTCGACGTTGCCATTCCAGATACACCGGAACAGCAAATGCTTGCTTCATTAGAGGCTCTCTATGATGATTATGCCCGTCGTATCAATCCAGACGAATGGCTTGCACTCTTTAATTCCGATTATTTTGTATCGCTCGACACAAGTGAGGATGCATTGTATGGACTGTTGCGGTTCCTGATGAATCATGTGCTGGTTCCGAAAAAGGTATGGAAATGCATCGTCGGATATTTTGATCTTGAAGGGCGCAGAAGCGAGCTTGCAGAACAGTTCCCGGAAAATTACCTGGACTATATCACGAACAATGCGACCTATGAGGATATCATCAATTATGAGGCGTTTGAGCATGCAGAGATCACAACCTCCGCAACGATCGATGCCTATATCCGTGATTACATTGAATTAGATCGCATGGTTCGCAGTCAGGAGCTAAAAGATGCCGGAGAAAAAATCCGGCAGATGAAGGAAAAATATTATATTTCCAATGTATATATACATCTGGAAGAGATGCGTATCCGTCTGCAGACCTGCCGGTTGGAGTTTTCAGAATATATTCAGACATCCATGACGGAAGAAGAACGGAAAACACAAGATCTGGATGCATTATACGCCGAGCGGTATGCTTCCGCATTAGCAGCGATCCGCGAGGAAGCGGAAGGACTGTCTGCAAAGTATCCGGATGATATCACTCTGCTTCATTTTTGTGGAGATGTCTGTATCCTGAACAATGATCTGGAACAGGCAGAACAGTATTTCAACCGGTCCAAGGAATTGGACCCACAGAATTATCTTATGCGCGCCAAACAAGCAGAACTTGCATTCCGCAAGGGAGATTATAAAGCTGCCAGAGATGGCTATATGGATCTGCTCAAGGAAAATCATTATGATGATTCTGTCCGCATTGGTATGGTGCGTGCCAATCAGATGATGATACAGGAAAATCTGGAGAAGTTAAAGAAAAATCCAGATGATATACAAGCAAAGATGGACGTTGGCTGGAGCTATTACCAAAGCTATCAGTTTCAGGAAGCAATCGCCTTTCTGACTAAATTCCAGCCAGAAGGAGATCGGAAATTTGAATACTATAATGTTCTTGGACGTTGTTATCTGGGCGTTCGTGATTATGCGCATGCCAGACAATGTTTTCTTGTCTGGAAGAATCTGATTGAGCAGCTCCCAGAGGAAGATACAAGTGCAGAAACAGAGAAAAAACGCGTCCGGTATCCGTATGTGAATTTCCTGATTGCCGATTGTTATATGAAGACAGAGGATTACGAGAATGCCAGACGTCATCTGGATATAGCATTATCCAAAGATCATGAGGAAATCATCCTTTCATATGAGGCGGATTGTGAACTAAAGTTCCTGACCGGCCAATATACGGATTGTCTGCGTGCCTGTGAACACCTGTTAGAGCGGGATCCGCACGACTACGTGGCATATCTGTTTAAAGCAAAAGCCTGCAAGGCGATGAATTATATTCAGGAAGCTTATAATGCCTGCGAACAGGCAATCAATCTGTATCCGTATCTGTCTCAGCCTTATGCGTTAGAGGCAAGCTTATTTATCCGCGCACATCAATACGAACAGGCGCAGGATACGATCAAACGTTTTGACGCATTTGAAAATGAAAGTGACAGCATTGATTACTACCGGGCACGGCTTTCCATGTTAGATAACAAGATTGATCCGGCAATCCGGCAGCTCGTAGCAATTGTCAGTCGTTCAGATGGTAAGGCAACCGATATGGAGCATTTTGAGGATGTCCATATGCTGTTAGCGCTTTGTTACCGCTACAAGGGCATGTATGATAAAGCGCTTGAACAGTTCGAGCAGGTAAAGAAACAACACACACAATATCCATTGATTGATATGTATATCGGTTCTTCCTATGCGAAACTTGGGAAAATCGAACAGGCATTGGAGGCATTTGGTACACAGCTTGCAATACAGGCAACCGCGCAGGTTTACAATGAGCGGGCGATCGTATACAGTCTGATGGGCGAATACAAAAAGGCTGTTCGCGATTATCAGGCTGCATTACAGTTAGAACCAGATAATTATTTTGCGTATCTGCGGATTGGGATGATACAGGAGCTGCACAAAAGCTATAAAGTGGCTGCCGATGCATACCGAAAAGCATATGAAGTTTCTGAAACAGACACCGAACAGCACAAAGAGAGCTTGCAGAGTTTAGCACGTGTCTACCAGTGCATGAACTGGTTTCCTGAAAGTCAGCAGCTCTATATCGATTATAAAAAGCAATATGAGTGGAATGCAGATATCGCCTACGATTATGCCGTCCTGCTTGTTCGGATGGATGCGGCAAAGGATGCCATTGCCGAGTTGCTTCCTTTTGTGGATGATTCTGCCTGTGCAAGAAAATTGCTTGATATCTACGGAGATGCCGGCTTCATTGATCTGGCGCATGAGACATTTGAATATATCATAAGCAAAGATCCGGAGAATCACCGGGTGTATGGTGCAATGGGAGATATCTTCCGTGACCATGCCATGTATGCGGACGCAAAGCCGTTATATGAGCGGGCGATTGCGCTTGACACAAACAAGGAAGCCAATTATTATAGTGAATGGCTGGAATGTATGATCCAGCTAAAAGAACTGCGAAGCTTCAAGAAGAACAGTGCGATAGCAAATGCGGCTGCCGCTTATCCAAAGGATCAGATACAAACGCCGCCACAGTATATCAAGATGGCACGTTTTGCACGACTTTCCAGGAACTACAAAGAATGTAAAGACTGGTTAGAACAGGGTCTGCATGCCCGTCGTTGTCGCGGCTGTTTCTATGGTGTCTGTCACCGGATTTTATATGAGAAAGCGTTGCTGTATGAGAAGCAGCGCAATTATGCGATGGCACGCAGTATGTACGAAGAAGCAATCCGTGTCTGTGGACAAAATGCTTTCTATGAGGCATGTCTGAAGCGGATTGAAGATAAAAAATAAGAAATTAGGATTAGAAATGATAGTAGGAATTGATTTAGGAACGACAAACAGTTTAATTGCATATTTTGATGGCGACCATGCAAAGGTCATTCCGAACCGTCTGGGAGAAAATCTGACTCCTTCGGTTGTAAGCGTGGATGAGGAAGGAATTGTCTATGTCGGCAAGACTGCGAAGGAGCGGAAGATGCTGTACCCAGATCAGACCGCGGATGTGTTCAAGCGGAACATGGGCAGCTCGAAGGTGTTTACCCTTGGAACCCGCAAATTCTCTGCGGAAGAGCTTTCCAGCCTTGTCTTAAAATCTCTGAAAGAAGATGCAGAGCATTATCTTGGCTGCACGATTGAGGAGGCAGTCATCAGCGTACCGGCATATTTTAACGATGCACAGCGAAAAGCGACAAAGAAAGCAGGAGAACTTGCCGGATTTGTGGTAGAACGTATCGTCAGTGAACCAACAGCCGCAGCAATCGCTTATGGTTTGGATAAGAAAAATGCAGACACGAAATTCCTCGTATTTGATTTGGGTGGTGGTACATTTGATGTATCAATCCTAGAGCTTTATCAGAATATTATGGAAGTGCGCGCAGTTGCCGGAGATAATTTCCTTGGCGGAGAAGATTTTACGACAGTATTGGAACAGATGTTTCTCCGGGAACACGAGATTGACGAAGATACTCTTGATCAGAAAACCCGTGCACATATTCACAAGCAGGCAGAGATTTGCAAGCTTGGATTTGCAGATGCAAAAACATCAGTTATGAAATGTAATATCAACGGAGAAGTCGTAGAGAGCGAAATTGATATTGACGATTATGAAAAATCCTGTCAGGTATTGCTTGGACGTATTCGTAAGCCAATCGAGCGAAGCCTGAAGGATGCAAATATCAAGCTCAAAGATATTGAGGAAGTAATTCTGGTTGGTGGTTCGACAAAGCTTTCCATTGTACGCCGGTTTGTGAGCCGCCTGTTTGGACGTCTGCCGAATACAAGTATCAATCCGGACGAGGTGGTTGCTGTGGGCGCGGCGACACAGGCTGCTATGAAAGAACGGAATGAAGCAGTGAAAGAGATTATTTTGACGGATGTCTGTCCATTTACACTTGGAACGGAGGTTGTATCCCGCAGATCCGGAGGTGTGTTTGAGGCTGGACATTATCTGCCATTGATTGAACGAAACTCCGTGATTCCGGTCAGTCATACGGAACGTCTCTATACCGTCAGTGACCGGCAGACACGGATCAAGGTCGATATCCTGCAGGGCGAGAGCCGTCTGGCAGCAAATAACGTCTACCTTGGCAGCATTGAAGTTATGGTTCCACCGGCACCTGCCGGCGAAGAATGCGTCGATGTCACATACACCTATGATGTTAACTCTATCTTAGAGGTGATTGTAAAGGTAATTTCTACAAATGTGGAAAAACGACTTGTGATTAAGAACGAGGAAACCGATCTGACCGATGAAGAAATCGATGCCAGATTCGAGGAGCTTTCTTCCCTGAAGATTCATCCACGGGAACAGGAGGCAAACAAATTATTGCTGCTTCGTGCGGATCGCATGTATGAGGAATCCATCGGAGATACCCGTAAGATTCTCGAACATGAGATTAACCAGTTTGAAGATGTATTAAATAAACAGAATCCATCGGAAATCAGCAGTGCAAGAGAAGCTTTCAAGGAATTCCTTGACAATATGGAAGAAGATTTATTCTAAATATATTAAAGAAAAGGGCTGACGCTTTAAGAGAGCGCCAGCCTTATTATATGTCGTGCATATGCGTGCAAAAGATCTAAGTCCTGCAGGAACGAATCCGTCAGTTCAATAAAAGATTCTTTGTCTTCATAATCCCGTTTGTAGCCAGATAAAATTCCATCATCAATCTGGGAGATGAAATATCCTTTTTTACGCAGATAACAGGTTTCCTTCTTCGCCGGTTCCCGGTAGTTTTTATCCACATAGCTTGCCACACTTTTGTGAACCGCCATATCCTCTGCCGGAAGATAGTAGTAATCCCTGTAATTATCAAAGAAGAACTTCAATTCCTCTGTATAGATCGGGGCATTGATCGTTGCTTCCTTCTGGAATCCAGTGATGATGATATCATTCAATCCGATCGTCAATCGTTTTGGAAGCTGGTATTCCAGCTCCAAAGAGAAAAGTAACCGGTTCTGCCGCACAGACATCTTGCGGACGAGCAGACAGCCAGCTTTGAATTTACAGTAAGCAAGCATGCTTGTGCAGTCCAGAAGTCCTTCGAGATCCTCGTAATTGTGCTGTAACAACAACTGCTTGTTTGTCTTTACCGGAAGCTTTACATATTCCTGATAGACCTTAATCAGATCACCGCCGGAATATTTATCTAACCGATGGATACCAAGAAACCGTTCCACGCTTTTCTGTTTCATATTTTCCATGTGCAGCACATCTTTTAAAAAACGGATCTGCTTATAAATATCAATGCTTTCCATATGGGCGAGTGTATTTTCCATCCCATAAGCCTTTGCCTTTTTTGTGATATACGGAATATCAAATCCATCTCCATTATAGGTAATCACATATTTATAATTCATCGCAAAGGAAAGAAACTGCTCTAAAATATCCGCTTCGGATCTGCCATCCTGATTAAACCACTGGCATATATTCCACTGACGGTTTTTATAGTAAGCACAGCCGATCAGATATAAGGCAGTATGTTCGGCTGTAAATCCGGTCGTTTCAATATCAAAAACAAGCAGATCTTCCGATGTATAAAACTGTTCCAATGTCTGAAATTTACTGCGATGAGCCTCATTTACAACTTTTTCCATAGGTGCCTCCTTTCCGATATCGTCCGATAAATTCGTCTAAATTGGTTTAAATTATAGCATAAATACCATAGAAGTAAAGAAATGCTTGTAATTTTTGGTCAATATGTTATAATTTTAGCTAAAGTATGATGTACGGAGGAGATAGAATGTTACGACCAGACGATATTAGATCAACAGCTTTTAAAAAGGGCTTATTCGGTTACAAAGCCGCAGATGTTGACAGCTTTAAAGACACTGTATTCAGAGCGTACAGCGACCTTTCCAAAGATTATGAGGAAACAAAGGACAAATTTGATAAACTCACAAAGGCAATGGAAGATACCAGACTGAAATTATTTGAACTGGAGAACAAGCTGCAGCAGGCAGAAAATGTATCAACTGATGCCGGAGAAAGTGTAGAGGCAAAGAAGCGTGCAGACCAGATCATCAAGAATGCTGAAGCAACTGCCGCTGATATTATTGCAAAGGCAAAGGCTCAGAGCGAGAAGCTTGAGAGCTCCGCAAAGCCAAAGGCAGAAGCACCAAAGGTTGAGCCAGAACCAGCGAAAGAGTCTGCATCATCCAAGTTCTTCAAGAAAGCAGACGAGGATGTACATACCGCTGCAACAAGCAACGATGATGACGATGAGATCTTTGTTGGGGAAATCGAAGATGCAAGAAAACCAGATCGCATGATGATCGGAGATGGCGAAGAAGAGGACGAAGGCTTCGAATTCTTATAAGATTAAGCCAGATCGGAGTTGTCGTAACAACGACAACTCCTTATTTTTTGACAGGAGAACATTATGTTTGCATATATCAAAGGAACGGTAACCGAGATTGGAACCGATGAGATCATCGTAGAAACCGGTGGAATCGGATTTTCTGTATTTACATCCTCACAGGATTCTGCCAGATTGACAAAAAATCAACAGGCAACGATCTACACCCATTTAAATGTGCGGGAAGATGATATGAGTCTGTTTGGATTTCTGACCAAAGAGGAACGGTCTGTGTTCCGTATGCTGATCAATATCAGCGGAGTGGGACCGAAAAGTGCGCTTTCTATCCTGTCATGCCTGTCGGTCGATGAACTGCGCATGGCTGTGTTATCGGATGATTATAAGGCGATTGCGAAAGCAAACGGAATCGGTCCGAAAACAGCCCAGCGATTAGTTATTGAATTACGTGACAAATTTCATCTGGAAGATGTACTGGGAGAATACGATGAGGCTTCTCCAGCAACATCTGCACCGGAGGATATTGTATCCGAGACAGCAATGGCATTGAGCAGTCTTGGATATTCCAACGTGGAAGCTTTGCGTGCAATCAAGAAGGTTCCGGACAGCGAATCCATGACCGTAGAACAATTATTAAAGGCTGCATTAAAGCATATTATTTAGACATTGGAGAAAAAGATGGAACGAATCATTCAAGCGGATATTATTCCGGAAGATGATAAAATCGAACAGGGGCTGCGGCCAAGTCATCTGTCTGAGTATATCGGACAGGAGAAGGCAAAGAAGAATCTTCGTGTCTTTATCGAAGCTGCAAAAAAACGTGGCGAGCCGCTCGATCATGTGCTGTTGTATGGTCCTCCGGGACTCGGTAAAACAACACTGGCATCGATTGTAGCGACTGAGATGGGAGTCAATCTGAAGATCACATCCGGTCCGGCGATTGATAAACCGGGCGATCTGGCTGCAATCTTAAACAATCTGTCCGAAAACGATGTTTTATTTATTGACGAGATTCACCGGCTAAATAAGCAGGTGGAAGAGGTATTGTACCCAGCGATGGAAGATTTTGCAATTGATATTGTGATCGGCAAAGGTGCTGGTGCCCGTTCAATCCGGCTGGATCTTCCAAAATTCACACTGGTTGGTGCAACCACACGCGCTGGTATGCTGACCGCTCCGCTACGTGACCGGTTCGGTGTTGTCAACCGGCTGGAATTCTACAATGTGACCGAGCTGATGCAGATCATTCTCCGGTCTGCGGCCGTGCTTGGTGTCAGCATTGACGACGAGGGGGCGTTGGAGATTGCCAAGCGTTCCCGTGGTACGCCGCGGCTTGCCAACCGTCTGTTGAAGAGGGTACGTGATTTTGCACAGGTAGAAGGTGACGGCGCGATTGATTACGATGTTGCAAAAACCGCGCTGGATCGTCTGGAGGTAGACTCTATGGGACTGGATAATACCGACCGCAATATCTTAGAGACGATGATCCACAAATTTGGTGGTGGACCGGTTGGTCTGGATACCTTAGCAGCAGCCATCGGTGAAGATTCCGGCACACTGGAAGAGGTATATGAACCATATTTAATAAAAAATGGCTTTATAAATCGGACTCCGCGTGGTAGAATTGTTACGGAACATTGCTACAGACATTTTGGATTGGAAAATCTGATAGAATAACAAAGGAGATTTTGTATTATGGCAAACAAAGTAGATATCCCGGTAGTAATCAATGGGAAAGTATATACATTAAGCGGATATGAAGGGGAAGATTATCTTCAAAATGTTGCGACTTATATCAACGGCAAGATTGCAGAATGCAAGACTTCCGATCAGTATCGTCGGATGAATACCGAATATCAGGGAATCCTGCTTGCTTTGAATATCGCAGATGATTATTTCAAAGCAAAGAATCAGGCGGATTCTATGGTAACTGAGGACAGCAACAAAGAGCAGCAGTTGTATGATCTGCGTCACGAGGTAATCGAGTCCCAGATCAAGCTGGAAAGCTCTGCACGTATGATTGAGGAATACAAAGAGCAGATCAATGCATTACAAAGAAAGATTATTCAGTTAGAGGCAGAGAAAAACCGCAATGAATAACAAACATTCCAAAATTGAAGTACTCGCACCTTGTGGTGACTACGATATTTTAATTGCCGCTGTACATGCAGGCGCAGATGCCTGCTATATTGGCGGCAATTCTTTTGGTGCAAGAGCATATGCGACGAATTTCGACGAAGAAACGATAAAGCAAGCTGTCACCTACGCGCATCTACATGGGGTGAAGGTCTATCTGACCGTCAACACCCTGTTGAAGCAGGAGGAGCTTCCCGCATTATATGAATACATTCAGCCATTTTACGAGATTGGCGGCGACGCTCTGATCATTCAGGATCTTGGCGTTTTTTCTTATGTCCGGGAACAATTTCCCGATATCGCAATCCATTGCAGTACACAAATGAATATTACATCCCGGTATGGCGCAGAATTTATGAAACAGCAGGGTGCCACCCGTGTTGTGACCGCGCGCGAAATGTCTCTAGCTGAAATCCGTGCGATCAAAGAGCATGTCGATATCGAGGTCGAGACATTTGTGCATGGTGCGATGTGTTACTCTTACAGCGGCCAGTGTCTGATGAGCTCCCTTGCGGGGGGCAGAAGCGGCAACCGGGGACGTTGCGCACAGCCATGCCGGAAATGCTATGACAAAAGCTATCTGTTATCCATGAAAGATATGTGCGCCCTGTCGCTGATCCCGAAGTTGATGGATGCCGGGATTGATTCGCTAAAGATCGAAGGCCGGATGAAAAATGCTTACTACGTTGCATCGACGGTGCACGCTTACCGAACGATCGTAGATGATTGTCTGCATGGTAAATTTGACCCGAAAAAAGCAGAGGCACTCACCTTTGAGCTTGCCAATATCTATAACCGTGGTGGATTCTCGGACGGATATTTCTTCCACCACAATGGTGCGGAAATGATATCAAAGGATCGCCCGAACAATCAGGGTGTGGCAATCGGAAGTTTGGAGCGTGTTGAAAAGGGAACGATCACACTCCGTCTATCAGAAGCCGTATACCGGCAGGATGTGTTGGAGCTGACGACAAAAAACGGCGAAGCGGTGGAGATTACATCCTCAAAGGACGGAACTCCCGGACAGCATCTGACTTTGAACTGTCCGAAGACCAAGCTTCTGCAGAAAGAGCAGACCGTCTACCGTACCAAATGCCCGAAGATCTTACAACATGTGCAGGATGATTATATTAACTCTTATAAGAAGCTTCCGATTTCTGTCTCTGTTACAGCCCGAATCGGAGCTCCGCTGACCGCGATTGTAACCTGTGAGCTTGATAACCAGACTTACACTGCAACCTGTACGGATATGCTCGTGGAGAAAAGCAAGCAAGGAGAAACCACAATAGAGACAGTCAAAAAGCCATTGGCACAGCTTGGCAATACGGAATACGAATTAGCATCGTTTACCTGTAATCTGGATACCTGCGCGTTCCTGCCAAATGGTGTGTTAAAGAAGCTCCGCCGTGCATTGCTTGCAGCCTTAGAAGCGGAGATTGCTAAGGCACATACACGTGTCGCCGGAAAACAGCTGTCGTGGGATACCGTGTATGAATCTATGATTACAAAGTCCCCTGCGAATGCATCTGACACCCAGAGTTCGAAGCAGGAGCAGATGATCTTTAGTGCTGTAACACAAGAACAGCTGCGTATCATCTTAGAAGAACTTCCACATGTGGAGTCCCCGGTGACAGGTATCACAATGCCGCTTGCGCTATACAACCAGTGCAGGAATATGATCCCGGATTCCATCCGGCTATACGCGGAGCTGCCGCCTGTAATTCATGACCGGTTCTGCGTCGATTTGCAAGAATCCGGAATCCGTGGTATATATATTAGAAATATAGATGCACTGGCAATTCTTGCCAGTCAGAAGTTGCCAGAAGACTGCGTGATTTTATGTGATGCCAGCCTTTATTGCTACAATCGTCTGGCGCATGCATTTATCCGGCGATTTTTTGCGGACACAGACATTTCATTTCTGACGCCGCGGGAGTTAAAGCTAGAGGAGCTTGACGCACTTGCAGGCGAACCGCTTTGTCTCACATTATATGAGTATCAACCGGTTATGCTGACTGCGAATTGCCTGCAAAAGACAAAATACGGCTGCAAAAAAGAGCCGGTTACCCTGACCGTGACTGACGAGATGGGGAATCGTTTTTTTGCAAGAACCAACTGTGATGACTGCTATAATATCATCTACAACAAGGTTCCTTATTCTATATTGGATAAATATAAAGAGCCTGCTTTTTCCAGACTGCATCCCCGGGGATATCTGGTTCGTTTTACAATCGAAAACGAGCAACAGGTTCGTAGGATTCTGCAGATATTATCTGGAAAGTCCTATGATTCCTATGAAAAAACAGGCGGACATTTATATCGAGGTGTATTGTAATGATCAACATTATTTGTGAAGTATCAAAGTATCTCGTTTTGCTTTTCATGGTACTTTATACCGTCAAATGTTTTTCGGTGCTATCATCGAAAAACGAAGAGCAGAAGCGTAAAAAACTAAACAAACAAATCGGATATGTATTTGTAATCCATTTCTTATGTTACCTGATCCTGTATCTGCGGCTGGGGCAGTTGAAGATCCTGATCTTTTATGTGGCACAGATTTTTGTCGCCATCTTGTATATGGTGCTTTACCACAGCATCTACAAGGATTCGTCCAGATTGCTGACAAACAATGCATCGTTTTTGCTGTTAATCGGCTATATTATGCTTACGCGTCTGAATTTTAACTTGGCCGTGAAGCAGTTCATCTTTGCCACCGTCGGTCTGATCATAACTGCATTTATTCCATATATCATGTTGAAATGGAAGAAGATGAAGGATTGCGGCGTGTTGTATGGCGTGATTGGTCTGTTGTTCCTGCTCACAGTATTTATTCCGGGGCTCGGAAGTGAGAAATACGGTTCGAGAAACTGGATCAACCTCGGGCATCTGTCCGTACAGCCAATGGAGTTTGTAAAGATATTATTTGTATTCTTTGTAGCATCCATGCTTGTAAAGGCAAGCACGTTCAAAGAGCTTTTTGTAAATGCGCTGATCTCCGCAGCATTTATGGGTGTGCTTGTGTTAGAGAAAGACTTAGGTGCGGCAGTGATCTTCTACATAACCTATGTTTTGATGGTGTATGTTGCAACTTCCCGTCCAGTTTTTCTGGTCGGTGGAATCTCGCTTGGTGCAGGTGCCGTCATGCTAGGCTATGCACTGTTTAAAAATTCGCTGTTCCAGCATGTTATGGTGCGAGTCCATGCATGGCAAAATCCGTTTGCAGATATCGACGGAGGCGGTTATCAGCTGTCCCAGTCGCTTTTCGCAATCGGAACGGGCGGATATGCAGGTTCTGGACTGACACAGGGAGCGGCTGGAAGTATTCCGGTCAGCGAAAGCGATTTTATCTTTTCAGCAATCTGCGAGGAACTGGGTGTAATCTTCGGACTTGCAATGATCCTTGTAATCGTGAGCATCTTCCTTTCCTTTGCCAATGTGGCAATGAAATGTAAGGAGCCATTTTATAAATATGTCGCACTTGGATTTTCAAGCATCTATATTGTGCAGTGCTTCTTAAATCTCGGTGGTGTGACAAAATTCATTCCTTCCACAGGTGTGACACTTCCACTAGTCAGTTATGGTGTCAGTTCGGTATTAAGTACCCTCATTATATTTGCGATTGTGCAGGGGGTATATGTAATAAGTAGTAGTGAGGCAGTGAAGTATGAAAGAGAAAAAGAAAAAGCAAGACAGAAGCTCCGCGAACAGGAGTCAGCCGTTAACACCGGAAGAAGAACTGATCGCGAAAGAAAAACAACGAATTAAAAAGAACAAGATCAAGAATCGTCCGATCGTTGTAATCACCTATCTGATGGTGACAGTGTTTGTCGGCATGATTGCGTATGTGATCTATTTCATGCAGTTCAAGGCTGAAACTGTGATTGCAAACTCCCGGAATGTCCGGCAGGATTCCTTTGCCAAGACGGTAGAACGGGGCGATATCATCACGAGTGATGGTGTTGTGATTGCGACAAGCGAAACGGACGAGGCTGGAAATACGAACCGTTCTTATCCGTACAGCAACATGTTTTCCCATCTGGTTGGCTATGATGAATACGGAAAAGCAGGACTGGAGCTTGCCGGAAATTTCTATATGCTACGGTCGCACATCAACATCTTTGAACGTGTTTACCGCGAATTAAAAGAGGAGAAAAACCGTGGCGACAATGTTATCACGACCGTAAATTATGATCTTCAGGCAGCCGCGTACAATGCACTCGGAAGCTGTAAGGGTGCCGTGATTGCAATCGAGCCATCCACCGGAAAGATTTTATGTATGGTATCAAAACCAGACTATGATCCAAACGATATTGAAAATGTCTGGAGCTATCTGCAGACGGAGGAGGGATCGGAGAGTACGATTCTGTTAAATCGTGCAACACAGGGACTCTATGCACCGGGGTCCACCTTCAAGGTGGTATCCCTGCTGGAATTCATGCGTGAAAATCCAACAACCTACAACAGCTATCAGTTCCACTGTGATGGCAATTCCATCTTCTCCGGCGTCGGAATCCGATGCAGCAACAACAAGGCACACGGTGATCTGTCGTTAGCAGATGCACTTGCTTATTCGTGCAACGTCAGCTTTGCAACAATCGGAGAGACTTTAGATAAAGGTTCCTATCGTTCCACAGCCGAAGAGCTGTTGTTTAACAAAGATTTACCATACGATGGCACCTATAACTCATCACAGTTTCGGATTACAGCGGACTCGCCGGACGATGCGATTCCACAGACAGTGATCGGACAGGGCGATACGAAGATCACGCCGCTTCACAATGCGATGATCATGTCCGCGATTGCAAACGACGGCGTCCTGATGAAGCCGTACACGATCGACTCGATTGAAAACGACGATGGTGCCAAGGTAAAGACATTTCGTTCTAAGGAAGCAGGCACACTGATGACCGCAGATGAAGCAAACATCCTGACGGACTATATGAAAGGTGTCTGTGAATATGGTACCGGTTCCGGGTATTTTTCCGGACTTTCTTACTCGGTTGCCGGAAAGACTGGTACAGCAGAATTTGACAACGAAGGAAACTGCAATTCCTGGTTTGTCGGCTTTTCTGATCCGGATGATCCGGACATTGTCGTCTGCGCAATTACCGAACAGTCCAACGTGACTGGTGTGACAGGTGCATGGGTTGCCAGACAGGTGTTTGATGCATATTACAGAAAATAGTTTACCTTGCGACATACCACAGAATCTGCTATAATAAATTTAATTTTGGGACACACCAATGGAAAAAGCAGGAGGAATTGCAATGATTGAAGCAACAAGCTGTGGTGGTGTGGTAATCTTTCGAGGAAAAATCCTGTTGTTGTATAAGAATTACAGGAATAAATACGAAGGCTGGGTTCTGCCGAAGGGAACAGTTGAAGAGGGCGAACAGCACAATGAAACTGCACTTCGGGAAGTGAAAGAAGAAACCGGCGTGAGCGCTCAGATTATCAAATACGTTGGAAAAAGCAACTATACGTTTAACACCTCTTATGATGTCGTTAACAAGGATGTACACTGGTATCTGATGATGGCGGACAGCTATTACAGCAAGCCACAACGGGAAGAATATTTTATGGATTCCGGATATTACAAATATCACGAGGCGTACCATCTGTTAAAATTTCCGAACGAAAAACAGATATTGGATCAGGCGTACGAGGAATATACTGCTTTGAAGCAGAATAATCTGTGGGGAAGCAAAAAATATTTTTAATGAGCTATGAAAAAGAAAAAACGTATCGTATATAATTTATGTCTGGCTGTATTGATCTGTATTTTCCTTGGTTCTGCGGGGTATCTTGCCTATTATTTCCTGCAGAGCAAGAAAAGTGAAGATCAGTTTCAGGAGCTGGAGGCTATGATTGACGCTCCGGTCAACGAAGAGGAGATTGTCTACGTGGCAACAGATGGCGATGCAGAACCGGGATTAGAATTTGTGAATATCGATGGAACTCGCGTCCAGAAATCTTTTGCTTCCCTCTATCGGGAGAATCATGATTTTATCGGCTGGCTGTCCATCGAGGATACGAACATTGATTATCCGGTTATGCAGACACCAGAAGAGGAAGAGTATTATATCCATCGGGATTTTTACGGCGAATACAGCAGTGCAGGTACGTTGTTTGTTGATCTTGAAAGCAATGTGCAGAAGCCTTCCGACAACATCTTGATCTACGGACATAATATGAAAACTGGAAAGATGTTTCATGACTTATTAAAATATGAGAATGAATCATTTTATAAAAATCACAAATACATTCAGTTTGATACCATTTACGGAAATGGCACTTACGAAGTGATTGCCGCCTTCCGTACCCACATACTGACAGAAAAGGAAGATGGGTTCCGTTATTATCAGTTCTTTAACGCGGAGGATAAATCCGCATTTAACCAGTATGTATCCGGCTGCAAAGCATTGACCGGATATACGATTGACACGGATGCTTCTTACGGTGATTCGCTGCTTACTTTATCGACCTGCGCCTATCATACAGACAACGGAAGATTTGTTGTAGTTGCGAAGAAACTGACCCCTTAATTCTATGAAAACAGGCGAACAGAAACTGTATTTTATTATTGACAAGTAAAATGTTCTATGATATAGTATCAAATGTTCCGCCGGTGTGTCGGAATTGGCAGACGAGGCAGACTCAAAATCTGTTGATGGCAACATCGTGCGGGTTCAAGTCCCGCCACCGGCATTGAATGTAAAATGCGAGAGTCCTTAAAATTTAAGGATTCCCGCATTTTTTGTTACTAAAAACATGGTAGGTGCGCAAAAGGTGCGCAAAAATATCAAGTATCATCCAAGCCGGATCATTTCTTTTCGCAACCGACGAATGATCTTCTTCTCCAGTCTGGAGATGTACGACTGTGAGATTCCAAGCAGATCTGCAACCTCCTTTTGCGTCATTTCCTCATCATCATGGCCAATCCCATATCGAAGCTCGATGATCGTGCGCTCCCGGTCACTTAAAATGTCCATTGCCTGTTCCAACAGGTTCAAATCGACTTCATCTTCGATATCCTTGTACACCAGATCTTCCTCCGTGCCAAGAATATCGGAGAGCAGCAGCTCATTTCCATCCCAGTCCACATTCAGTGGTTCATCGATGGAAACCTCGGTTTTGATACGGGAATTGCGGCGTAGATGCATCAAAATTTCATTTTCGATGCAACGGCTGGCATACGTTGCCAGTTTGATATTTTTGTCCGACTTAAAGGTATTGATTGCTTTGATCAGTCCGATCGTACCGATCGAGATCAGATCCTCCACGCCGACACCCGTGTTATCAAATTTCTTTGCAATGTAAACGACCAGACGCAGATTATGCTCGATCAACGTCTGTCTTGCCTCTAAAACATCATCATCCAGATGCGTCAAGAGCAAGGTTTCCTCCTCTGAGGAGAGTGGTGCCGGAAGAATCTCCGCGCCTCCGATATAATGCACTTCATTTTTTGGAAATAAGAGATAATTCGCTATGCTCTTGATATTGAAACGGATCATATTGTTGCTGACGATGCTAATCATGTTGGTTCCTCCTTCTTAGGTTGTAATTTTTCATGCAGTAATACGTCATATCGGTTTTCAAAGAAGATTTCCCGGCTGATTCCAGCTGTGACCGCATAGAATGTTGTGCGCGATTGCGTATACACCAGCTTTGGAATCGTAATTGCCGGCATCAGGGAAAACCGGTTTCCTATGGTATGGTAAGAAATCGGAAAAAACGTGATTTCTCCGGTTTCGTTCATTTGTAAGTACGGAAATTGTCCGGTTTTATGATACTGTTCGAGTTGTGCGTAGCTTTGCTCAGACAGAAGATTTTTCAATAAACGATAGTTTATAAGGATTGCCGGTTGTTTTGTATAGGGATTTTGAAGCCGGTTTCCAGTATCCACAAAGGCATTGGCAGAGAGTGTCCTTGCAGGAAACACAAGTTCTACTGCATATGCGTGGGCTTGCATCTGCTTTCGGTCATATATCCGCCGGGCAATCCGGCATACCAATACCGAAGCGATACATGTCAGATAAAATCCGGGGGTCCGAAACGCTGTGCCGTCCGCTATGTAAAATAATTGCAGCATTCCAGCCAACCATATACAACCAGCAAGCACGACCAGTATCATTTTCCACATTGGAATCGGATATGGCACGTGTTTTGTAAGAAAATATGTCATAAAAAAGTAGCTTGTGGCATATAATACATAATAGAGAGTACATAAAGATATCGTTATCAAAAAAATACCTGTCGATAAAGCTGCCATAAAAATCGTCCACATACATGTGCGGAGGATTTTTATGGACTGCCCAAGTATCGTCTGTATCATGCAGAGCAGCGTCACATTCACAAGACAGTGATACAGAAACAATACATCGGCGTAGACAACATAGGTCATGTTCACCTCCTTTGATCATTCCTCCGTATTATATATAATTCCGCATGAAATAAATGTCATAATTCGTATTCTGATTTCGTAAAATTCCAAGCATTTTCGACATCGCCATTCGACCAAATACAAGCAATAGGAGAGAATTATGGATAAATCTGTCTATTCTACCGAGAAAATCAGCACCGGGCTGGCAGTGTCCTTGGAGACAGACCAAAGTTCCACGCGGCAGTTTACCATTTTGATCCGGTATCTTGGTGCATTTGATTCCTTACAGGAAATCGCTGTTTTTCCAATAGTTCCGTTATTGAACCGTTTTGCAGTTGGAACAGCCTCCAAAGAAGAGATTCTTCGTCTGGCATATATGCCAGAGGTTTTATACATCGACCTGACACGGCAGATGGAGTACGAGCAGGCAGTACAGGCAGAAGACCGGATTGCTGCATGCTTTCCAATGTATGACGAACAGGAAAGCGTTTTACGCGGCAATGGTATCCTGATTGGAATCGTAGATTCCGGACTGGAGTTTATGCATCCTGCATTGATTACCCAAGACGGCAAAAGCCGGATCGTTGCTTATTGGGATCAATCACAGACCGGTATTCCACCGGAACCCTATGGATTTGGTACAGAATATTCTGCGAACCAGATTCAATCTGTTGTTTCAGAAGGAACGGATCGCCGCTATGATACAAGTGGACATGGAACCGCAGTCGCAAGTATCCTGACGGCATTCAGTACCGGAGCTTCTCTGATTGGCGTAGCCTCCCGTCCAAATACCGCCGCATTTTTGTGTGCAGTCGACTATATTGTCCGCTATGCCATGCAGCAGCGCCTTCCACTTGTTTTAAATCTGAGCTATGGAAATAATTACGGCGATCACTATGGAAATTCAATCGTAGAGCAGTATCTGGATGCCCTGCGCGCAAACGGAAAAGTCACAATCGTAACCGGGATGGGCAACGAGGGGAACACCGGGCGACACCGTTACATCGGAGGAAATACTGCTCAAACCGTTGGAATCCTTGTCGGAGATGGACTTCTTACCTTCTCTTTACAACTGTGGTTTGCACCTGCGACCGCCTTTCTTTTTCGCATACAGGCTCCAGTTGGGCAGGCAACCACCTACATACCTTCCCAAAATGCCGGAGAATTTTATTCTTTCGTACTTGCCACAACACAGATTTCTATACAGATCGGGCAGGCAACACCTTTTAACCCAAGAAGAGAGATCTTTATTGTTTTTCGTGGAACGGTAATTCCGTATGGATATTGGAGTCTTTCCATCCAGCCGTATTTTGATCAGCCCTATCAGATTGATGCATGGCTCCCGGTTGCCTCATCCACACAGGCAACTGTAGAATTCGAGGTTCCAACAACTGACCTTTCCCTGACAATTCCAGCATCTGCCTCAAACGTGATCAGCGTTGGTGCCTATAACGGGGCAAGGCTCAGCGTGGCACCATTTTCAGGAAAAGGAAGTACATCTATCCAAAAGCCGGATCTGGTCGCCCCGGGTGTTGATATCCTTGCCGCCAATGCCAGCGGTGGATACCGGCTGGTAAGCGGCACCTCCTTTGCGACACCATTTGTTGCCTCTGCCGCAGCCAATCTGATGCAATGGGGCATTACCGATGGAAACGATTCTTTCCTGTACGGTGCGCGGGTAAAAGCCTATCTGATCAACGCAGCACGCGCCTTACCTGGCAGCAAACAGATTCCAAATCCTTCCGAGGGCTGGGGGAGATTATGCGCCAATGCCAGCGTCCCCAGATACAATCCACCGATTCTGTCCTAGATTTCCGGTGTCGACGATTCCCGGAATCTGTGCTATGATAGATTTCAGTGTAATTAAACGAAAAACAGAAGAAAAGTGAGGGCGTTTCGATGGCAGAAACAACCGCAGAAAAAAAGCATATTACAATCGGTATTTTAGCCCACGTCGATGCTGGAAAAACAACGCTTTCGGAAGAACTCCTCTATGAGACCGGCGTCCGGAAGCAGGCAGGACGGGTCGATAACGGTGATACCTTACTCGACCATGACGAGATGGAGCGAAGCCGGGGCATTACGATTTTTTCCAAGCAGGCAGAGCTTTCCACCGCTGAAACAGATATTACCCTGCTAGATACACCCGGGCACGTGGATTTTACCGCTGAGATGGAGCGTACCTTACAGGTACTTGACTATGCCATCCTTGTGATCAGTGCCTCTGACCGGATTCAGGCGCATACAAAGACAGTCTGGCGATTATTAAACGAATATCGGATTCCAGTATTTTTATTTGTCAATAAAATGGATCAGCCTGACAATCTCCAGTCGGAGATTTTGACTGAATTACAGGATTTTTCTGATAAAATCGTCGCATTTTCCTGCTATGAGCAGGGTACCGTCGATATACCGGAGGATTTCTATGAATCCATTGCGATGGCATCGGAGGATGAAACGATTTTAAATACCTATATGGAACAGGGAACACTTTCTGATGCCTATATCCAGACTATGATCAAACAGCGGCAGATCATCCCGTGTTATTTCGGAAGCGCGCTAAAAGGAATTGGTGTGGATGCACTTTTAAACGGTTTAGATGCTTACACAACCGATGCGTACCAAACCCTGACCGAAGCACCGTTTGGTGCCCGCGTCTATAAGATTACCCGCGATGAAAAGGGAAACCGGCTCGCCCATATCAAAGTGATGCAGGGAACCTTATCTGTCCGGGATACCGTCGGAGAAGAGAAGGTTACACAGATCCGTATCTATAATGGGGAACATTATCAGACCGTTCCAACCGTAACCGCAGGACATATCTGCAGTATTACGGGGCTGGAAACCGCACAGGCAGGGGACGGCATCGGCGATTACAGTGATAACCCGATGGCGTGCATCGAGCCGGTGATTTCCTATACGATCACCTTTGACGAAGCTGTCAGCACACGTTTGATGTATACAAAAATAAAAGATCTCGATGAAGAACTTCCAGAGCTGCATCTGTCATGGAACGAACCGACTGAAACAATCCAGATCATGCTGATGGGCCCGGTTCAGATTGAGATTCTGACACAACTGATCAAAAACCGCTGTGGTGTTGTGCCGACTTTTGACAGCGGTAAGATCCTGTATAAAGAAACGATCGCCCAGCCGGTGATCGGTGTCGGACATTTTGAACCACTGCGTCATTATGCAGAGGCACATATCCGTATTGAACCGGCAGAACGTGGAAGCGGCGTGGATGCATCCCTTGACTGCAGCGAAGATATCCTTGCCAAAAACTGGCAGCGTCTGGTCTATACCCATCTGCTGGAACGGACGCACCGTGGCACAAAGATCGGTGCACCCTTAACGGATGTACATTTCACTGTAATAAACGGACGTGCCCACACGAAACATACCGAGGGCGGAGATTTCCGTCAGGCAACATACCGTGCAGTGCGGCAGGGGCTGATGGAAGCTGGTACGATTATTTTAGAACCGGAATATGATTTTACATTGGAAATACCTGCTTCGATGATTGGACACGCCATGACAGACCTGCAGTCTATGTATGCGGTCATGGAGGCACCGGAACAGCTTGGCGACCGTGCAATCATACGCGGACACGGACCAGTTGCAACGTTGCGGGATTACCAGCTTCATGTACGCGCATTTACGAAAGGGCAGGGCGAGTTTCAGGTAAGCTTCCGCGGCTACATGCCGTGTCACAACGAGGAAGAGGTCATACAGACACATCCATATGATCCAGAAGCGGATTTACGCAACCCGACATCCTCTGTATTCTGCGCACATGGTTCCGGTTTCCTTGTCCCGTGGGATCAGGTAAAGGCATATATGCACGTCAGTGATGCAACGGACACTGAGCAGGAACAGGCAGAATATACCGTTCACAGCCGGGAAAACTTTGATTATTCGATTGGATTAGACGAGATCGATGCGATTTTGTCCGGGCAGACTGCAAACCAAAATGCGAAAAAACAGATCTATAAAAAGAAGATCGTGCGGCACACAGAGACTTACACCGGAAAAGCATCCAAGGTAATCGTCACGCCAAAAGAAAAGCGCCTGATCGTAGATGGCTACAATGTTATTTTTGCATGGGAATCCCTGACGGAGCTTGCAAAAACGAATCTCGATGCGGCAAAGGATAAGCTCATTTCCCTGTTATCAAATTACCAGGGGATCACCGGTGTCAAAACCCTGCTTGTCTTTGATGGCTATAAGGTAAAGGGCAATCATGGCAGTACGACCGTGCAGGAGGATATCGAAATCGTGCACACAAAGGAAAACCAGACTGCTGATCAGTTTATCGAAGCCTATACACATGAAAATGAAGGACAATACCAGATGACCGTTGCCACTTCAGATGGTCTGATCCAGACGATCACACGCGGTGCCGGCTGTCAGATCATTTCCTCCAGAGAGCTATATTCTGCGATGGAAGCAGCTGCAAAAGAGCTGCGGGAAATGTATGATATCAAATAGAGCATAACTGTACCTGTAAATCAACAATTTATGGGTGCAGTTATTTGTATTTATAGGAAATCTATGCTATAATTTGAGTAATTATGACTAGAATAGATATAGTTTGACATAACAGGAGGTTTCAATGAGAGAATATACAACACAGATGGATGCAGCCAGAAAGGGCATTATCACTCCGGAACTTACAAAAGTTGCTGAAAAAGAACATATGCGGGAAGATGAATTACTCCCACTTGTAGCAGAGGGAAAAGTTGTCATTCCTGCAAATAAATTACACACCTGTCTGAATCCAGAAGGAATCGGGTCCATGCTTCAGACGAAGATCAACGTCAATCTCGGCATCTCCAGAGATTGCAAGGATTACGATATTGAGATGAAGAAAGTCATGGAAGCTGTCAATCTCGGTGCACACGCCATTATGGATCTGTCTTCCCACGGAAATACAGAACCGTTCCGTAAGAAGCTGATTGCTGAATGTCCGGTTATGGTTGGTACCGTACCAATCTATGATTCAGTGATTCATTACCAGCGCGATCTTGCAACACTGACCGCGAAGGATTTTATTGATGTGGTACGTCTGCACGCAGAAAATGGTGTGGATTTCGTAACACTGCACTGTGGCATCACAAGAAAGACAATTGACCAGATCAAGAAGCATAAACGGAAGATGAACATTGTATCCCGTGGTGGCTCCCTCGTCTTTGCATGGATGACAATGACCGGAGAAGAGAATCCATTTTACGAATATTACGATGAAATCTTAGATATCTGTGCTGAGTACGATGTAACCGTTTCCCTTGGAGACGCCTGTCGTCCGGGCTGTCTTGCCGACGCAACCGATGTCTGCCAGATTGAAGAGCTTGTACGACTCGGTGAACTTACCAAGCGTGCGTGGGAGAAGCATGTACAGGTTATGGTCGAGGGACCGGGACATGTGCCAATGGATCAGATTGCAGCCAACATGAAGGTGCAGCAGACGATCTGTATGGGTGCTCCATTCTATGTACTTGGTCCTCTGGTAACGGATATTGCACCGGGCTATGATCATATTACTGCCGCTATCGGTGGTGCGATCGCCGCACAGGCAGGTGCCGCGTTCTTATGCTATGTAACACCGGCAGAGCATCTGGCATTGCCAAATGTCGATGATGTCAAACAGGGAATCATCGCATCAAAGATTGCAGCCCATGCAGCCGATATTGCAAAGGGTGTGCGCGGAGCACGTGACATCGATGATAAGATGGCAGATGCCCGTCGTGTATTAGACTGGGACAAGCAGTGGGAATGCGCTTTAGATCCCGAAACAGCAAAAGCCATCCGCGCAGACAGAAGTCCGGAGCATGAAGATACATGTTCGATGTGTGGAAAGTTCTGTGCTGTACGAAGCATGAATAAAGCGTTAGCAGGAGAATACATTGACATCTTATAAAAAATGGGAGGGTACTTATGGAAAAAAACGAAGTTTGGGAAAACATAAAGAAATATGCAAAAGTATTTTTTCAGGGTGTAGGATTATTTTTTGCATATGTCTTTCACTACATTGCGGTATTTGCAAAGTTTGTCTATAAGCATTTGAAAAAGCTGTTCAAAAAGCTTTACCGGATTATCCGCAGACATATCCGCAGAGTGAAAAAACATATGAAAGCCGGTGATTACAGTTTACTATTTTATACCGTGCTTGGGGTTGTGATTTTTATTGTATTGCTGGTTTTACTGATTCACGGAATCTCTGGCAAGAAGAAGACTTCCACCGCTACAACGACGGAAGCAGCCAGCGAAGCTTCCACTACGGAAGAAGTTGATCCACAGGCTGTTCTACGCGAGCAGGCAACGTATATCTACCAGAATAATCCAGATTACCTGATGCTTGTCAACGATACAAACCCGATTCCGGATGGATATACCTTTGAACAACATACTCTGAACAGTGGTTATATCGTAGATGAACGCATCTACAACGATCTGCTTGCAATGCTGGAAGCATGTAACGCTGCCGGAAGTGAGTATACGATCAAGGGTGGCTATATCAGCGCCGATACCGAGGGTAGTGGGGAATATGCAACCGGTCTTGCATTCGATGTAACAGCGCATGATGTTGCAGAGTTAGACCCTGCTGTTGTATCACAGCTTCCAACAAACCAGTGGCTGATGCAGAATTGTTCTTCCTTCGGTTTCATCGTCCGTTATCCAGAAGGTAAGGAAAGCATTACCGGACATAATTTTGAGCCATGGCATTTCCGCTATGTCGGAAGAGATGCGGCTGTCTTTATGACGACGAACAACCTGACATTAGAAGAGTTCTACACTTTGGTAAATGGTGGTTCCGTATCCACAGCCACAGCAACCTCTGCCACACCGGCAGTTGATCCAACCGCTGTGACAGCCGAAGATCCTAGTGCAACAACAGAAGCTACAACGGAAGCAACAACCGAAAATCCGCTGGATATTTTAAATTAGAAATAGAAAGATAGAAAGTATATGAGTAAACCAGATAAACATATGAAAAAAGGACCATACGAACGGGAGATGGCGCGCCGCAGACGGGAACGAAAGCGACGCATCCGTCGTTTCCACCTGATCTGTCTTGGCGTTATGCTCCTTGCATTTATTATTGTGTGTGTAAATATATTTTCGCACAAAAAGAGCATCCGCAAGGAAGCGGTTTCTCTCTATGAAGCGGGAAACTATCAGGAAGCTTTGGACAAATTCAAGGAAGCTTATGCGGAGAAACAATGGTTTTCAGACTCCATCAATGTAGATATTCTGCTGTATGAGGCAGACTGCATGATGCAGCTCCAGTTGTTCTCCGATGCGGAGCTGACTTATCTGGATATCCAGAAAAAATACCCGGCTTCCAAGTATGACAAGGAACAGCTTTCCTATCTGTCCGACCTGTCTCATGCGCTTGGCAATTATCAGCGCGGAGATTATGTTTCAACTGTCGCGACTTTCACAAAGGCAGTGGAAAACGGACATAAGGATATCAGTATCTATGCAGCCATCTGTTATGAAAACCAGAAAAGCTATGATAAGATGAAAGAATATCTGGATATCTACGCGAACTATCATGGAATCGATGCATATGTGAATTATAAATATGCATCCTATTATTATGACACCAAAGACTATAATCAGGCATTAACCTATCTTGCACAGGGAGAATCCGCAGGAGACAGTGACTATCTGCAGGAAATCTTATATGCAGAGATCATGTGCTATAAAGAGCTACAAAACTATACCGAAGCATTTTCACGTGCCACTTCCTATATTGCCAAATATCCGGAAGATCAGAAGGGACAGGATTTATACGCCTATCTGGATACCCGTGTGAATGTAAATGAAGTTCCTGTCAATGATCGTTACCACCTGTATTCAGAACCAGAGAATTCCAGCGCAGTAGAGTAACAATAATTTATTTATGTAAACTAAAAGGACATTCTATGTACGAAAATAAAGAAGAAATTGAAAAAGTCATTCTGTTTGCGGTTGATTTAGACAACGGCGAACAGGTTCCAGCCAATCTGGATGAATTGGAAGAACTGGTAGCAACCGCCGGTGCTGAGACACTTGGACGCATGATCCAGAACAAAGATTCCATCGAGAAAGCGACTTATCTCGGAACTGGTAAAGTCGAGGATCTGCGAGACATGGTGGAGCGTCTTGGTGCGACGGGTGTCGTGTGCGATGATGAATTATCGCCGATCCAGATGAAGAATCTGGAGCAGGAATTGGACACAAAGGTCATGGACCGGACGATGATAATCTTAGATATCTTCGCGAAACACGCAACAACACGGGAGGGTAAGCTTCAGGTAGAACTCGCACAGCTCAAATACCGCAGCAACCGTCTGATCGGTATGGGACAGGTAATGTCCCGTCTTGGTGGTGGTATCGGTACGAGAGGTCCCGGTGAGAAGAAGCTCGAGGTCGACCGCCGTCTGATCCGTGAACGGATTTCAAAGCTGTCTGCTGACCTGAATGACGATATTGCGCACCGCGAGGTAATGCGCAAGCAGCGTCTGAACAGCCATATACCGATCGTATCGATCGTTGGATATACGAATGCAGGCAAGTCAACCTTGCTGAATCATATGACACAGGCAGGTGTCTTAGAGGAGGATAAGCTGTTTGCAACACTTGATCCGACCTCCCGGAACTACAAGCTCCCGAATGGACAGGAGATCATCCTGACGGATACGGTTGGTTTTATCCGCAAGCTGCCACATCATCTGATTGATGCATTCCGTTCAACATTAGAAGAAGCAAAGTTTGCCGATATTATCCTCCATGTCGTTGATATCTCGAACCCACAGGCAGATCTGCATATCCTGACAGTCTACGATACGTTGCGTGAGTTAGGCGTAAAGGATAAGCCGGTTGTCACATTATTTAACAAGATAGACAAAGTGGACGAACTCCCGGCTGTCAAAGATTTTCAGGCAGATCATACGTTATATATCTCTGCCAAACAGGAGACCGGATTCGAGAAGATCACGGATATTCTCGCAGAAATTATCAACCAGAGCCGCATTTACATTGAACAGACGATTCCATACGCCAAGGCAGGCGTGATCCAGCAGATCCGCAAATCAGGCAATCTGTTAGAAGAAGAATACCGCGAGGACGGCATCTTCGTCCGTGCGTATGTCGATGCAGGCACGAAAGGGCTATTATAACATGGAATTACCGATTACTTTTGAACAAAATATGCGAACGCTTCTTCAGGACGATTATGATTCGTATGCGGCATGCCTCGAACAGCCGATGCATCACGGCATCCGCATCAACACGATGAAGATATCTGTGGAAGAGTTCCTGAAGATCAATCCATTTCATCTGCGCCCGGTTCCATGGTGCGAGAATGGATTTTATTACGATGAGACACTGGATAAGCCGTCCAAGCATCCATATTATTTTGCAGGGCTTTACTATATTCAGGAGCCTTCTGCCATGACACCGGCACATGTACTGCCTGTGGAGGCAGGAGACCGGGTGCTCGATATCTGCGCCGCACCGGGTGGCAAATCAACCGAGCTTGCGGCGAAATTACACGGAACCGGCTTGCTTGTATCGAATGATATCAGTGCTTCGCGCGCGAAGGCATTGCTGAAGAACTTAGAGGTTTTCGGCGCAGAAAATGCGCTGATTATCAGCGAAGCACCTTACAAATTAGCCGAACGCTTCCACGAATATTTTGATAAGATCCTGATCGATGCGCCGTGCTCCGGAGAGGGCATGTTCCGCAAATCTGCATCCATGATCACCGCATGGGAGAATAACGGCAATCAGTTGTTTGCCGACCTGCAGCGAAGCATCTTAGATCAGGTTGTCACAATGCTTAAACCCGGCGGCATGCTGCTTTATTCGACCTGTACATTTGCGCCCCTTGAAAATGAGCAGTCCATCGAATATCTGCTTTCATTGGATGATCGTCTGGAACTGGTGGATTTCCACCCTTACGAAGGTTTTGACCACGGGCATCCGGAATGGGGGAATACTGGAAATGAGACGCTGACACGCTGTGCCAGACTCTGGCCACATAAGATCGAGGGCGAGGGACATTTTGTATGCCTTGTCAAGAAGCAGGGCGATCGGGATAACCGCACCAATTATGGCGATTATCCGGTCAAGCGCGCAAAGCTGCCGGATTCCGTCACCGAATTTTTATCACATACGACGCACGAATTTCATCCGGAACGGTTTGAAATCTCAGGCGATAAACTATACTACATACCAGAAAGCTTCCCAACAGTCCGCGGACTCCGGATCTTACGGTGTGGCTTGTATGTCGGCGAGATCAAGAAGAACCGCTTCGAACCGAGCCAGTCACTTGCAATGGCGCTTACAAAGAAAGAATTTGATAACTGTCTCGATCTTCCTGCGGATGATGCAAAGGTCATCAAATACTTAAAGGGCGAGACGATTGATTTCGATGATGCATCGGTCAAAAACGGTTACGTATTAGTATGTGTAGATGGATATCCACTTGGCTTCGGTAAAGCAAACCAAGGAGTTTTGAAGAACAAGTATTTACCTGGATGGAGGTTGATGTCATGAAGATAGCAGTAATTACAGGTGCCTCTTCCGGTTTGGGAAGAGAGTTCGCCAAACAGATCAATCAGCATTTTGTCACACTTGACGAGGTCTGGCTGATCGCACGAAGAGAAGAACGATTGAATGAATTAAAGGAATCCCTGCACGGTGTCCATGTACGGACAATTCCGATTGATCTGTGCGACCGGGATGCCGTTGGGACTTACGAGGAAATGCTGCAGAAATTCCATCCACAGATTCGCGTGCTTGTGAATGCTGCCGGATATGGAAAGATGGGCTATGTCGAGCAGATCTCCGAGGAAGATTTGGCGGGCGAGATCCGGTTGAACTGTGAATCCCTGACACGTATGACGAAGATTTCCCTTCCATACATGGCGAAGCGTTCGAATATCATCAATATTGCAAGCTCCGCTGCATTTATGCCGCAGCCAAACTTCGCGGTCTATGCAGCAAGCAAATCCTATGTGCTTTCATTCTCCAGAGCCTTGCATCAGGAATTGAAGAAGCATGGGATCGTTGTAACCGCTGTCTGTCCGGGACCGGTAAACACGGAGTTTTTTGATATCGCAGAAAGCTATACCAAGACCAAAGGATATAAGGTTATCCTGCGTGCCAATGCAGGCAAAGTCGTTACACTTGCAATAAAGGATGCAATGAAAGGAAAGACCGTATCAACGTATGGAGTTGTCATGAAGGCATTCCGAGTTGTGACAAAGATTATTCCGCATGGCTTAATTGTTCCATTCATACACTAAACAGCTTGATATATCTAAAATAAAGGACAGACTTATTGCAATGAAAAAGAAAGAAAAAGGCCAGTATGGCTATATTGATTATTACAAAAAAGGAAAGCTGCTTGTGACGTTGATCCTTGCGATCATGATTGCTTCGATCATTCTTTCCATGCTGCTTGCATTTGGTGACACCGGACGTATCGGTATTATATTCGCGATACTCCTTGTTCTGCCGTTTGCAAAGTTTCTGATTGCCTATATTATGTGTGCGAAATTTCAGACGATGCCGCAGGATGTTTATGACGTGGTACACGGACAGACCGATGAGACGGACATGATCTATGATCTTGTGATCACACAGACCGAGGGGATGCATTACTACGATGCGGTCTGTGTCAGAAACGGAAGTGTGTACGCGCTTATATTAGATAAACATTTCAAGGAAGAGAAGAAGGAATACGAGACATTCATGCAGCAGTCACTTGCAAACAGCAAGTACAAATACATTGTTCACCTGTACACGGATACGGATGCCTTTGTGAAGAAGATTCATAGCATCGGTGAACCGAATGACAAGACAAAATTAATTGATCAGTATATGCGGGAACAGATACTGACGTTCTGCGTGTAGTAAGGAGGAACCCGGGTATGCAGGAGCTTACCATCACGGACTTGGAAGCCGGACAGCGTTTAAATAAATACATGATGAAATACCTGAATCAGGCGCCTTCTTCCTTTATCTACAAGATGCTCCGCAAGAAAAACATCACCAGAAACGGCAAGAAAGCATCCGGTGATGAAATCTTAGAATGCGGCGATGTAATTAAAGTATTTCTGGCAGATGAGACAATTGAAAAGTTCCGTGTTGTAAAATCCGCAGATTCAGCAATATCCGATAGTTTAACACAGGCCTCCAGACAGAAACCGGGAATCACGCTTCAGATCCTCTACCAGGATCCGGATATCTTAGCGGTGCATAAGCCTGTTGGTGTCTTATCACAGAAAGCAAAAAAGGATGATTACTCTATCAACGAAGCAATCGTTGATTACTGCCTTTCCATGCGGATTCTAAGCGAGAAACAGCTAGAGACGTTTCATCCGTCGATCAGCAACCGCTTAGACCGGAATACCTCCGGCATTATCCTTGCCGGAATCTCGTTGAAGGGCAGTCAGATGTTAGCCCGCATATTAAAGGGGCATACATGTGAAAAATATTACTACACGATCGTAGCCGGAGAGATGAAACAGCGCATCCATGAGAAAACCTATATCGTAAAGGATACAAAGAAGAATCAGTCTAAGATACAGAAACTCGAAAGTCCCGGTGCGTCAATGATCGAGACTGCATTTACACCGCTTTGCGTAAAAAATGGCTTTACCTTGTTGCAGGTACAGCTTTTTACCGGAAAATCGCATCAGATCCGTGCGCATCTGCAATCACTCGGCTATCCGATGGCAGGCGATACGAAATACGGCAATCCGGCGGTAAACCGGAAGCTTCGCGAGCGATACCATCTGAACCATCAGTTACTCCACGCAGGCAGACTTGTATTACCGGATATCCCGGAAATCACAGATCCGTTGCCGGCAGAATTTCAGAAAGTAGCGGATGGGCTGGGGTTGAAACTGCCGGCAAATCACTAAATATCATGGATCAACGGAGATAAAGTCCATACGTATTAACATTTCATAATATAGCACAACAAATAGAAAGCACAACAACATGCCAACATGGAATTCCAGAGGATTACGCGGTTCCACCTTAGAGGAACTCGTCAATCTGACCAACGAATTATATACAGAGAAAAACTTAGCGCTCATGCAGAAGATTCCGACACCAATCACGCCTGTCAAGATTGATTCGGAAAGCGGGCAGATCAAGCTTGCTTATTTCGAGAAGGATTCCACCGTCGACTATATCGGGGTGGTACAGGGCGTTCCGGTCTGCTTCGACGCAAAGGAGTGCGCGACAGATACATTTCCACTCCGGAATATCCATGAACACCAGATTCATTTCATGCGGCAATTTGAGAAGCAGCGGGGCATAAGCTTCTTGCTTGTGATGTTTACCGCACGCAATGAGTTTTATTATCTGCGGCTGTGTGAGTTAGAAACCTATCTTGCCCGGGCCGAGCAGGGACATGCAAGGAATTTTAAATACGAGGAATTAAATCCCGCCTATTTTATAAAGTCACAATCCGGGGCACCGATTCATTATCTGAAGGGGCTGCAACTGGATTTGCAGGAAAGAGAGGACTAAACGATGTATCAATATTACCGTGTAGCAGCCGCAGTTCCGGACATGCGTGTTGCGGATACTGCTTATAATGTCGACCAGATGCTTCAAAAAGTGGAAGAAGCAAAACAAAAAGGCGTCAATCTGATTACATTCCCGGAGCTGTCTGTCACCGGATATTCCTGTGGGGATTTATTCCTGCAGCAGACGCTGCTTACAGAAAGCAAAAAAGAAGCTGCCCGTTTTGTACAGACAACCGCAGATTGTGATATGGTTGTTGTATTCGGTATGCCGCTTTCGATTGCAAATGCGCTCTATAATGTCGCTGTGACCGCATACCGCGGACATATCTACGGCATCACCGTCAAGACATTTCTTCCGAATTACAACGAATTCTATGAGAAACGCTGGTTTTCTTCTGCACGGGAATTATCAACAGATCATATCTATGCCTCTGAATTACTTGGCTCTGTTAAATGTGATTATGATATTCCGCTCGGCAATAACCTGATTTATCATCTGCCGGATGCATTCTGCTTTGGCGCAGAAATCTGTGAGGACTTATGGGCACCAATCCCCCCATCTGCATTTATGGCAATGAGCGGGGCAGAGCTGATTTTAAACCTTTCCGCAAGCAACGATACGATTGGAAAGCGTGAATACCGCGAGAAGCTTGTAAAAGAGAAATCAACCTCTCTGATGTGCACCTATCTCTATGCGAGCGCCGGAGCAAACGAGAGTACAACCGACCTGATTTTCTCCGGTCACTGCATGATCTGCGAGGGCGGAAAGATGCTTGCCGAAAACAGCAGGATTGCGGAAAATAACTATCTGCTTGTCGCAGATATTGACATCGAACGGATTCAGTCAGACCGCCTGAAAGGAAAGACCTATCAGGACTGTGCGGGCACCTATGGCAGCGCGGTTTCGATGCGTCAGATCCTGATTCCGGTATCCGAAGCTTTTGAAAGCGACGGAAGTCTTCGCAGCGTCAACCCACACCCATTTACACCGGGCGATACAAAGAGACGTCAGAAGCGTTGTATGGATATCTTCCATATGCAGATCGGCGGACTTGCCAAGCGGCTTTCCATCTGTGGCGGAAAGATGGTGATCGGTGTGTCCGGTGGTATGGATTCCACCTTGTCACTGCTTGTGGCTGCACAGACCTTGAAGAAGATGGGGCTGCCTGCTACGAATCTGACCGGAATCACGATGCCAGCCTTCGGCACGACGAACCGCACATACCAAAATTCCCTAACCCTGATGCAGACACTCGGCATCACCGTGAAGGAAATCCCAATCAAGGATGCATGTATAATACATTATGCGGACATCGGACATGATATGGAGATCAAAGACATTACTTATGAGAATGTGCAGGCACGCGAGCGGACACAGGTGCTGATGGACTATGCGAATAAAATCGGTGCCATCGTCGTCGGAACCGGAGATCTGTCAGAGCTTGCCCTTGGCTGGTGTACCTATAACGCCGATCAGATGAGCATGTACGGCGTCAATGCCAGCATCCCGAAGACACTTGTCAAATGGATGATTGCCAGCGTGATCGAATGTAACATCTTTCCGGACAGCACGGAAGTCCTGAAGGATATCATCGATACCCCAATCAGTCCGGAGCTTCTTCCACCGGATGAACACGGCAACATCGTGCAAAAGACCGAAGATTCGGTCGGTCCTTACGAGCTGCATGATTTCTTCCTGTACTATGTCATGCGTTTTGGATACAGCCCGGAGAAGATCTTCTATCTGGCAAAACGTGCATTTGCAGGAACCTATGATGCTGCAACCATCTTAAAATGGATGAAAATGTTCTATCGCCGTTTCTTCGCCCAGCAGTTTAAGCGGAGCTGTATGCCGGATGGCGTGAAGGTCGGTAGTGTATGCTTATCCCCACGTGGCGACTGGCGTATGCCAAGCGACGCATCCGTGCAGATCTGGATGCGGCAGTTGGAGGAAATTGTAGATTAAGAATTTATTTTCAAACTATATGCAACCTTTTGCCGGGTTGTGAAGTGTTATATATAGTAAAGGTAGTAAAGGATTGGGAGAAATTGTAATATGGATTTGGAGACAATAGCGCTTATTGCCATGGGAGGATGCTTATTTCTGTGGCTTGTTGTGAATTTCATCATCACGCTTCATAATGTCCGCAAAGCAAAAGCGGCGGGGCTTACCGTACAGGTACAATGCGAAAAATGCGGAACGATATATGAAGTAACCGGAAAAGAGGCTACACGCCCGGCTATGGTGAAATATAAGAAGAGCAGTCGTACCCATATATCAAACGGTGCTTTTGTAAATACGCAAAATTACAGCCATTATGCAAAGAAATTTCATTGTCCTTGCTGTGATAAGAAGACCTACGGCAAGGTACTTGATATTCAGGAACTGCAATATGAGGGACAGGATAGTACAATAAAAGAACTCGGAAAAGGCTTTTTGCGTATGGTCATTGGCTGCACAATTATCCTGATTCTTGCACAAATCCCATTCCAGATCGGGAAGAAACAACGGGAACGTGAAGTGCAGCAGATGAAGGAGCAGCAATATGAAGATCTTAAGAACAAAGCAGATAATCGAAAATAAAAATGTACAGCATTTAAAATTTGTACAATATATTCTGACTTTGTGTTTCCTGCTTTTTGTAGTTGTGGGCATAACCGGCTGCACAAAAGAGTATACCGCGGACGATATCAAATCATATGCCAAAGAAACGTTATCCATAAGAAGAGTTACTGTGGATATAATCCCCCATGAATATAAAGATGAGGATGGATACACGGATATTTTATGGACTGTGAAAGATAAGAAAAACAACATTACATTTCATGTATTGGATAACACCTTCTATGGCGTGGAAAGCGTAACCAATATGCTGTTGGATGATTACGATGACTGCGTATTTGCCGCGTATGCAGATAAGCTTCCATCCAACATTTTATCCTATGAAATCACAGAAAATGACCAAACGCATCTGACAAATGTCGAAATCGTTGCTGATTATACAAACGAGACAGAACTTAACGCATGCTTTTGCGCTTTGCAGGATGTATATACATTCTATGAAGAAAAAGGGTTTGATGATCTAGTTATTGGATATACATTACATTATCAACCACCAGAAAACAACATGGATGCGGAACCGGATACCGAAGGAAAAGAATACACCGGTATTCTTTCCGATATTCCAACTTTATCTGAATTCAAATAATGAATCCCTGAAAAGCGCAGTTTATACTGCGCTTTTTTTATAATAAACCTGTTCAACCCCCCTACCCAGAAAAATCGAACATTTATTCGAAAAAAGTATTGACAAAAGAACAGATGTTCTGTATAATTCAATCATCGAACAGATGTTCATCAGATGAAACAGCAACAGGGAGGAAACAGATATGAAACATAAATTAATTTTTGGACTTAGTCTTGTACTTATCATTTGTATAATATTTGGTGTCAACAACAAAAAGCAGAACCCGGAAGCAGCAACATCCAATCAGAAATATTATGCCTGCATCACGATTGATGAAGACGAAACACTCTGGACAATTGCAGAAGAGCATTATTCCGAAGAATATAACAGTTATCAGGAATACATCGATGAAGTCAAGTTTATTAACAACCTGACCGATGATACGATTTATCGTGGAGCCAAGCTGGTAATTCCTTACTACGCAGCCCCATTATAAATAAATTCCATACCATACCTTATTTGAAGCCGGAACGTAAAACCTTCCGGCTTTTTTCAACAAATTTCCTGCCATATCGGTTGAAAGTTAAACCGATTTCTTATATAATAATTTAATTGTGGGATTGGAATACATACACCCACAAATTATATAAGAAAGAGGAAATACAAATGAACAGCGTGTCAATTCCAACTATGGAGCCGGATAGACAATACTATTTCATGAACCAGTGCAAAACACTTGTACTTGAGAAAAAGGCAGCATTGAATCGACCACTTACCTACAACATCCAGACCTTTGGATGTCAGATGAATTCCCACGACTCAGAGAAGCTCAAAGGCATCATGGATGAGATCGGATATGAAGAAGTGGACGACGAGGCAGCTGACTTTGTAATCTTTAATACATGTACGATTCGCGAGAATGCGAATCAGAAATTATACGGACATCTCGGCCACGTCAAGACATTAAAGAACAAAAACAAAGACATGATCGTGTGTCTGTGTGGCTGCATGATGCAGGAGCCACATGTCATTGAGACATTGAAACAGAAGTATAAATTCGTAAATATTATCTTCGGCACACATAACATCTACAAATTAGCAGAGCTTATTTACAGCTATTTAGAGACAGGCAAGCAGACAATCGAAGTCTTAGATGAGACAAAACAGACCGTCGAACAGCTTCCTAGAAAGCGGAAATATACATTTAAGTCCGGCGTCAATATCATGTACGGATGCAACAATTTCTGTACGTACTGTATCGTGCCATATGTACGCGGACGTGAACAGAGCCGCAAGAAAGAAGAGATTCTGGCAGAGGTAGAAGCACTTGCCAAGCAGGGAATTTCCGAAGTTATGCTGCTTGGTCAGAATGTAAATTCCTATGGCAATATCTATGAATACAAGGACGGAAAGATTGTTGAAGTGGACGAGAAAGATCGTGTAACATTTCCACAGCTGCTTACGGAAGTGTGCAAAATTGACGGCATCAAGCGTGTACGCTTCATGACCAGTCATCCGAAAGATCTGTCAGATGAGCTGATTGAGGTAATGGCAGAAGAGCCGAAGATCTGCAAGCATCTGCATCTGCCTGTACAATCAGGTTCCACTAACATATTAACACGCATGAACCGTCGCTATACGAAGGAACAGTACCTTGCGTTAGTTGACCGGATTCGTGCCAAGATGCCGAACATCTCCCTGACAACCGATATCATCGTCGGATTTCCGGGTGAGACAGAAGAAGATTTCGAGGATACACTGGATATTATCCGTAAAGTAAAATATGATCAGGCGTTTACATTTATCTACTCCAAGCGCACCGGAACACCGGCTGCAACAATGGATAATCAGGTGCCGGAAGATGTCATCAAGGAACGTTTTAACCGTCTTCTGACATTAGTCAACGAGATTTCGAATGCACAGATCAAGCGGTTTGCTGATCAGGTAAAGCCTGTGCTTGTGGAGGAAGTAAATCATCACGATGCATCACTTGTAACCGGACGAACCGAAGAGAATGTAACGGTACATTTTCCGGGAACTGCCGATATGATCGGAACGACTGTCGATGTAAAGCTGACAGACTGTAAGGGATTTTACTTCATGGGTGAAAGGATTGGGTGATTGGCGTGGCAAAGCTATCTCCTATGATGGAGCAATATGTTGCAACTAAAGAAAAATATAAAGACTGTATTTTATTTTACCGTCTCGGTGATTTCTATGAGATGTTCTTTGATGATGCAATCTTAGCATCCAAGGAACTTGAAATTACACTAACCGGAAAAGACTGCGGTATGGAAGAGCGGGCACCGATGTGTGGGATTCCATTTCATGCAGCAGATACTTATATCAATCAGCTTGTAAAAAAAGGCTACAAGGTAGCAATCGGCGAGCAGGTCGAAGATCCCAAGCTTGCCAAAGGACTTGTAAAGCGTGAGGTCATACGGATTGTAACACCGGGTACCAATTTGTCTTCCGAAAGTCTGGAAGAGTCCAAGAACAATTACCTGATGTGTATTTCCTATGTTGGGAAAAACTATGGTATCTCCGTTACGGATCTGTCAACTGGTGTATTTAAGACCTGCCAGATACAACAGGCAGAAAAGGTCGTTGATGAGATCAATAAATTCCAGCCATCCGAGGTATTATATCAGGCTGGCGTAGAACAGGTAGAGGAGATTCACGCCGTATGTGAGCGGTTGCAGGTATCTCATACCGAAGCACCGGACTATTATTTTAACTTAGAAACAGACGAAGAAACATTAAAGCGTCAGTTTCACATCAACAGTATCGAGGGACTCGGGTTAAAGGACAGCCCGGCTTGTGTTGCTTCCTGTGGTGCATTGATGCAGTATCTGCATGAAACACAGATGAGTTCCCTGTCACATATCAACCATATCGAGACGTATTCTGTGGATTCCTTTATGATTTTGGATTCCGCAACCAGACGGAATCTGGAACTTACTGAAACCTTGCGGGATAAGCAGAAGCGTGGTTCTCTGCTTTGGGTACTCGATAAGACAAAAACTGCAATGGGTGCCAGAAAACTGCGTGAATTTGTCGAACAGCCACTCTTATATAAGGATGCGATTGAAAAACGTCTGGATGCAATCGAAGCGATCAACAAAGAGCTGATCGTTCGGGAAGAACTGCGCGAATATTTGAATACGATTTACGATCTGGAGCGTCTACTGACACGAATCGCACTGAAGACTGCCAATCCAAGGGATTTACTCGCTTTCAAGACATCCATTCAATATCTGCCGGATATTTATAATCTGCTCCGTGAGCTTCCTTGTGAACGTATCAATGAAATTTACGAGGATTACGATAGTCTGGAAGATCTGTATGATCTGCTCGAACAGGCAATCGTGGAAGAACCTCCGGTTTCTATCAAGGAAGGTGGTATCTTCAAACAGGGATACCGCGACGAGATTGACGAGCTGCGTCTGGCAAAAACCGAATGTAAGACATGGCTGGCGGATCTGGAGTCAAAAGAACGGGAAAAAACAGGAATTAAAGGTCTGAAAATCAAATATAACAAGGTCTTTGACTATTATTTTGAGGTGACAAATTCATTCAAATCCTTAGTTCCAGATTATTTCATCCGCAAACAGACGCTGGTAAACGCCGAACGTTTTACGACAGATGAATTAAATACTCTTTCTGGCAAGATTCTTGGCGCAGAGGATAAGCTATATGCGCTCGAATACGACTGCTATGTGGAATTAAGAGAAAAACTTGCCGCAGCCCTTGTCCGTGTACAAAAGATGGCTGGATACATTGCAGAATTAGACGCCCTTTGTTCTCTTGCATATGTCGCTGACAAGAACAATTATGTCCGTCCATCCTTAAATACCGATGGCGTGATTGATATCAAAGGCGGCAGACATCCGGTTGTTGAGAAAATGCTTGCAAACGACAGCTTCGTGGAAAATGATACTTACCTGAATAATGCCGAAAGCCGTATCTCGATCATTACCGGACCTAATATGGCAGGTAAATCCACCTATATGCGTCAGACTGCATTGATCACGCTGATGGCCCAGATTGGTTCCTTTGTCCCTGCAGAGTCGGCGAATATTGGACTCTGTGACCGGATATTTACCCGTGTCGGTGCATCGGACGACCTCGCAAGCGGACAATCAACATTTATGATCGAAATGAATGAAGTTGCAAATATCCTACGCAACGCAACGAAAGACAGCCTTCTTATCTTAGATGAGATCGGACGTGGTACATCCACTTTCGACGGTCTTTCGATTGCATGGGCAGTTGTTGAATACATTGCCGATCCAAACATATTAGGCGCAAAGACATTATTTGCAACGCATTATCATGAGCTGACAGAATTAGAAGGAAAGCTTTCCTCCGTCAATAATTTCTGTATTGCTGTACAGGAAGAGGGCGACGACATTGTGTTCCTCCGCAAGATTATCAAGGGTGGTGCAGACCGGAGTTATGGTATACAGGTAGCCAGACTTGCCGGTGTGCCAGAACCAGTTTTGAAACGGGCACGCGAAATCTGCAATGAGCTGATTGACTCCGATATCACAACGAAGGTAAAAGATATCGACATCAAGCCGGCACTTTCTGAGCAGCCAAAGAAAAAAGAGACAAGATCTTCGGACTATGAACAGCTTTCTCTGTTTTCTTCCCCTGTGGAGATGACGATTGCCAACGAGTTAAAAACGATGGATCTGAATAATATGACACCGATCAAGGCAATGTTATACTTGCAGGAATTACAGGAACGTCTGAAACAGCAGTAACCGATGCCATTGTTTATGAACAACTATGAGGGTACATAACATATGATTAGAGTATTAGATAAAGCGACCATCGATAAAATTGCAGCCGGCGAAGTTATTGAACGTCCATCCTCTGTCGTAAAGGAGCTTTTGGAAAATGCCATTGATGCTGGCTCCACCGCAGTGACCGTTGAGATTAAGGACGGCGGAACTTCCTTTATCCGCGTGACCGATAACGGTTGCGGCATTCCAAAGGAAGAAGTGCGCATGGCATATATGCGTCATGCAACAAGTAAGATTGAACATGCGGAAGACTTAAATTCCATCCTGTCGCTTGGTTTCCGTGGTGAGGCACTTTCTACGATTGCAGCCGTCTCACAGACGGAAATGATCACAAAAACCGCGACCGACCTGACTGGAATCAAATATGTCATCCACGGTGGAAAGGAAATCGAATACAAAGATGTCGGTGTGCCAAACGGCACCACGATTGTTGTTCGGAATTTGTTTTTCAATACACCGGCACGTAAGAAGTTTTTGAAGTCTGCCATGACAGAAGGTTCCTATATTTTTGACCTTTTGACGCGAATTGCACTGTCACATCCGGAAATATCCTTTAAACTGATTGCAAACGGACAGACACGTATTGATACTTCCGGAAACGGAAAGTTAAAGGATACGATCTATCAGTTATATGGCAGAGACATCACTGCCAATCTGATTCCAATTGATTACACTGACGGTGATATTCATCTGTCTGGATTTATCGGCAAGCCTTTTATTGCAAGAGGAAACCGTGGACTTGAAAATTATTTTATCAATCACCGGTACATTAAAAGCAACGTCGTAAACCGCGCGATTGAAGAAGGCTACCGTACCTTTGTAATGCAGCACAAATTTCCATTTACCGTGCTGTATCTGGATCTGCCACAGGAAAAATGCGATGTCAACGTCCATCCGACCAAAATGGAATTCAAATATGATAACGAGAAGAAGCTGTTTGAGGTCTGTTGTACAGCCGTAAAGTTGGCTCTGACCCACAAGGAGATCATACCGAAAGAGGGAGAAAAACCAATTGTCTCCCCTGTGATTTCCCACCCGGAGCAAAAACCAGCAGAGCCTTTTGAGGTGAGACGGGCACAGTCACAGACGATTCCACAGAAAAACGTCCGTGCCGGAAGTTACAGTCCGACTTACAAGATTCTGGAATCTCTTCGGAAAGCAGAAGAGCAGGAAGCTGCCAAGAATGGGACACCACTCCCGAACATCGCTGATATGGTTGCCGACGATGGCGTTGTATATGCACCATCTGCACAAGCACCGCAGCCGAACAAATCAACTTCTTCAGCTCAGGCAGTACGGCAGGACAATTACGCAGCAACCGCGTCTCAGACTGTGCAACAGAATAGTACAACGTCTCAGCCAGACAATTCTGAGCCAACACAGGTCCAGCCAGCGGAACCATCCAACAAGCCGGATCTGTCTAAGATGGACAAAAATTCAGCAGCCTACAAATACACAGTTGGCAAGCAGGAAACGCTCTTTGACGATGATTTTCTGACGGAAAAAGCGCGGCTTTCGCACCGTGTGATCGGTCAGGTATTTGAGACATACTGGCTGATTGAATACAATGACAATCTTTATATCATGGATCAGCATGCCGCACATGAGAAGGTAAAATACGAAGAACTGATGGAAAACCTCAAAAATAAACAGGTGTTTTCCCAGCAGCTCTTACCGCCTATGGTAATTACCGTTACCTATGCAGAGCGGCAGGCAATCTTAGATAACTTTGATTTGTTTATGAAAATTGGCTATGATATCGAGGAATTTGGCGGCAATGAATTCAAGATCAACGCAATTCCATCCAACCTTTTTGGTCTACATGGACGGGATATGTTCTTAGAGTTTGTCGGCTCCCTGATTCAGAATTCCGGTTACATGTCGAATGATATTTTCGTCAAGAAATTATCTACTATGGCATGTAAAGCGGCAGTAAAGGGAAATATGAAGTTATCCTTTCAGGAAATTGATGCCTTGGTTGACAAGCTGCTCAGTCTGGAAAACCCATATACGTGTCCACACGGCAGACCAACCATCATCTCTATGAGTAAGACCGAACTGGAAAAGAAATTCCACCGTATCGTTTCATAATCCCTGCGGACGAACACACAAAATGAAACAATACCTACATCAATTATGACAAATACAGAAAAAAAGAACAATTTAATTATACTGACCGGTCCAACCGCAGTCGGAAAGACAGCGCTTTCCTTAAAGCTTGCAAACGATGTAGGCGGAGAGATCGTATCCGCCGATTCCATTCAGGTGTACAAACATTTTGATATCGGTTCAGCGAAGATCCTGCCAGAAGAAATGCAGGGCATCCCGCATCATCTGATTGATATCTTAGAACCAAAGGACAGTTTTAATGTTATGGAATTCAAGAAATATGCAGAAGAAGCGATGGCTGGTATCTATGAGCGCGGACATATCCCGATCATCACTGGAGGAACGGGATTTTATATTCAAGCTCTTTTATATGATATTTCCTTTGATGAAGAAACCGAGGATGGCTACCGAAAAGAGTTGGAAGCCCTTGGAGACGAAAAGGGAAACGATTATCTGCACACGATGCTTGTAGAATGTGATCCGGAATCTGCCGCAGCAATCCATGCCAATAACCGGCAACGTGTGATTCGTGCATTGGAATATTTCCATCAGACCGGAAAGAAATTTTCGACACATAACGAAACAGAGCGTGAGAAGACGTCTCCATTTAACTTTGCATATTTTGTGCTGACAAGAAACCGTGCAGCCTTGTATGAGACAATCGAGCAGCGCATTGACGAAATGCTTGCCTCCGGGCTTGTGGAAGAAGTTCGTTCTTTAGTCGACACCTACCATTTAACCACAGAGGATACAAGCATGCAGGGGATTGGATATAAAGAAATCCTTGGATATCTGAACGGCGAATACGATCTTCCAGAAGCCATCCGGATATTAAAACGCGACACCAGACACTTTGCAAAGCGTCAGCTTACCTGGTTTCGGCGGGAACGGGACGTAATCTGGCTCGACAAGGATATCTTAAACGCAGACCAGAAGCTGGAAGATGCAATCATGACGCATCTTGCAGAGAAAAATATACGATAATTTTGCAATGATCAATTACAGGAGAATATTATGAGTGCAACCGATGAAATTAAAAACTATTATTTAAGTCTTGGCATCAAGGAATCGGTCTACGATTTCTGCGAAGCAACCGAACAGGCATTGCTTCCAAGATTTCAGGAGATCGACCGCATTGCAGAACAAAACCAGATTAAGGTAATCTCTGCTATGCAGAAAGCTGGATTTTCAGAGTCCCATTTGAATGGTACGACCGGATACGGCTACAACGACCGCGGAAGAGAAGCAGTCGAAGAGATTTACGCCCATGTATTTCACACCGAGGACGCATTGGTACGTCAGCAGATTACCTGTGGTACCCATGCACTATCCATTGCCCTGTCCGCAAATTTGCGTCCGGGCGATGAAATCTTGTCCCCGGTTGGAAAAGTGTATGATACTTTAGAGGGAGTTATTGGTATCCGGGAATCCAAGGGATCTCTTGCCGAATTCGGCATTACATTCCGCAAAGTTGATTTATTGCCAGATGGCAGTTTTGACTATGATAACATTAAGAAAAACATCAACGAGAAGACAAAGCTGATCGAGATCCAGCGTTCCAAGGGATACGATGTACGTCCAACCCTTTCAGTCGAACAGATTGGTGAACTGATTGCATTTGTGAAATCCATCAAGCCAGACGTGATCTGTATGGTTGATAACTGCTACGGCGAATTCGTTGAGACAATTGAGCCATCCGATGTCGGTGCAGATATGGTTGTCGGTTCCCTGATTAAGAATCCGGGTGGCGGACTTGCTCCAATCGGCGGATATATCTGCGGTAAGAAAGAATATATCGAAAACTGCGCGTACCGTCTTACAACACCAGGACTTGGAAAGGAAGTCGGTGCATCTTTGAACGCAACCCGTCCAATCTCACAGGGACTGTTTCTAGCACCAACTGTAACTGCAGCTGCATTAAAAGGCGCCATCTTTGCCGCCAATGTCTATGAACGACTGCATTTTAAATCTGTTCCGAATGCCACAGAACCTCGTTATGATATCATTCAGGCAGTAGAATTTGGAAAACCGGAATATATTCAGGCATTCTGTGAAGGAATTCAGGCGGCTGCACCGGTTGACAGCTTTGTAACTCCAATTCCTTGGGATATGCCAGGTTACGACAGCCAGGTCATCATGGCTGCCGGTGCATTTGTATCCGGTGCATCCATTGAACTTTCTGCCGATGCTCCAATGAAAGAGCCATATGCCGTATATTTTCAGGGTGGACTGACCTATCCCCATGCAAAGTTTGGTATCATGATGTCCCTTGAAAAAATGGTAGAAAAAGGACTTGTAGTATGTTAGACTAGGCGATGATAAGCCCCGCACCCGGAGAGGTGGAAGGAGTGCTTATGCATATATTAGTCAAAGATTTAGCTGTCTGCGAACGCCCTTATGAAAAGGCAGAGCGGTATGGTGTTTCCGCACTTTCGGATGCGGAACTGTTATCCCTGATCATGCGAACCGGCACCAAAGAGGCCAGCGTGCTGGATCTGGCAAATCAGGTATTAAATGCACACGATACGCAAAAAGGATTACTTGGATTGCAGTTTTTGCTGCCACAGGAATTGACGAAAATCCCCGGTGTCGGGAAGGTCAAAGCCATCCAGCTTCTTGCACTGGCAGAGATATCCAAACGGATGAATCTCGAACAATTGAAAAAAAAACTGGAATTTCATACTCCTGACACAATTGGAGCGTATTATAGGGAGAAGTGCAGATTTTTATCCGTTGAAAAAACTTTTTTATTGTTACTTACAAATGCGCATACTTTAATCAAGGAAGTGGAGTTATCCTCTGGCACGGTCAATCAGACTTACCTGTCACCACGCGAGATATTTATTCACGCGCTGCGCTATGAGGCAGTGCATATCGTGCTGGTACATAACCACCCATCCGGTCGCGTTACACCAAGTGAGGCAGACATCCAGTCGACGCTTCGTATCCGCGATGCAGGGCAGCTGCTTGGGATTCAGGTATCTGACCATATCATCGTCGCTGGAGATCATTATTTAAGTATGCTGGAAAGAGGCATTTTATGAGATTTGATCGAAGAAAAGATATCCATCCAAAATATCTGTTACTTACATTTACGATTATCGGCATCGTGCTGATCGTATTGTCATATGCAGCTGCACCAAAGGTCGCAGGAATCAGGCGCTTTACAAGCAAGCTGATCACGCCAATTCAGAAAGGGATCAACGAGATCGGTCTGTGGACGGATTCAAAAATGAAGAATCTGAACGAAATCAAAACACTGACCGACGAAAACGAAGCTCTGCAAGCAGAGCTTGCATCCTGTAAGCAGGAGATCACAAACTATCAGAATAAAATGCTGGAACTGCAGGAATTGCGGGATCTGTATGATCTGGATGAATCCTATCCTGATTATGAGATGACGGCTGCCCATGTATTTGCAAAAGATTCCACTTCGTGGTTTTCTACATTCTATATTGACAAGGGAACCAAACAGGGACTTTTTAAGGGTGCTAATGTCTTGTGTGGCGATGGCGTCGCAGGCATCATCACGGAATGCTTTGATGATTACGCCAAAGTACGTGCAGTCATCGATGACAATTCCAATATCAGTGCGAAGGTCATGCCTGCAAATGCACTCTGTACTGTCGAGGGAGATCTGAACCTCTATGACAGCGGTTATCTGCTTGTTGAAAATATTGATAAGGACGCCAATGTATCAATCGGAGATAAGGTTGTAACCTCGCCGATTTCAGACCTGTATCATTCCGGTCTGATCATCGGCTATGTGGCAAAGACCTCTTATGACACGAACAACCTGACAATGACTGCCTATATTACACCCGCAGTTGATTTTTCAAACATCACAGATGTGCTTGTCATTACGGCAGAAAAAAAGACCGTCTCCCACAAGTAAGCAAATATAAGGGAAGCAGCAAATTATGAAACATAAACTGAAACGAATCATAACTTTGGCAATTCTGATTGTCATAAATTTTGTATTACAGTCGACGGTGTTTGGATTTCACAGTTTAAGTGTGATCACACCGAATCTTCTTCTGATCCTCACAATGTCCTTTGGACTGATGCGCGGCAGAAAAGAAGGTCTGCTGGTCGGTGCATGCAGCGGTCTGCTGGTGGATATATTTTTCTCCAGCATCCTTGGACCCTATATGCTTTTATACATGTTTATTGGTTATATTAACGGTTTCTTTCACAAAAACTACATGATTGAAGATGTATTACTGCCTTTGATCGTAATTATTGTGGATGATTTTCTGTTTAACACGATTATCTATATTGTCAGTTTCTTATTAAAGAATAAAACGAATTACGGTGTATACCTTCTGCATGTGATTCTGCCGGAGATTTTATGTACCGCTTTGTTAACGGTGATCATTTACAAGCTCTATGTAAAGATCAACAAACGTTTAAAGGAAGATGAGTAATCTATGTTACGTGAGATATTACAATCAATTAAAGAGATTATTGTCGACTATGTAAAAAGCCGTCTGTTTCCGGTTACAGTTGTCGTCCTTGTACTTTTCTCGATTCTGGTACATCAGCTTTTTGTGTTGCAGATCAAAGAGGGAGAAGAGCATATGGAGAATTTTGTCTACAAGTCAAAAAAGACTTTGACGATCGATTCCGTGCGTGGAAATATTTACGACTGCAATGGAAACCTGCTCGCCTACAATGAGCTTTCTTACTCGGTTGTTTTCAGTAATGACAACGCACAGACAACGATGGCAAAGAACCTGAAGATCAGCGAGAATGAATTGAAAAACCAGATTGTCGACGAGACAATCTCCATATTAGAGAAAAACGGCGACTCCCTGACATTGGATTTCCCGATCAAGCTTGATGCAAATGGGAACTTCCAGTTTACAGTCAAAGACCAGCAGTTGAAAAATTTCCTGAAGGATGTCTATGCAAAAACCGATTATGATTCCATGCCTGACGAACAGAAAAATGCAACTGCGGACGATATCATGGAATATCTGAATACCAAAGTATTTGATGTTTCAGATTCTTATAGCAAAGAAGCAGATTTAAAGATTGTCGGCGTACGTTACAAGTTGTGGATGAACCGCTATCAGCAGTATGTTCCGGTTACCATCGCTTATGACATCAGTGAGACAAGCAATGCAGCGATTACAGAGCATGCAGATGAGCTTCCGGGCATGTCTGTCTCCGTCAAATCCCTGCGCCGCTACAACGACGCCAAATATTTCGCCCATGTCATCGGCTATATCGGTGCCATTTCCGATGAGGAAATGAAAGAAAAAAATGCAAAGCTTTCAGATGAGGAGCAGTATACAAACGAAGAAATGATCGGAAAAACCGGTATTGAGCAGTATTGTGAGTCCTATCTGCGCGGTACAAATGGTCTTGAGACGATGTATGTCGATAACCTTGGTAAAGTAATTGACACAGTTGAATCCAAACCCGCAACAGCCGGAAACGATGTCTATCTGACGCTGGATCTGAATCTACAGAAATACTGTTATGATACGCTGGAAGATGAGATTACCTCGATCATTTTATCGTATCTGACACCCGCCTATAACGTAATTGCCAAGGAAAATGCCAGCATCGCAATCTCTGATGTTTATTTTGGATTGTTTAATAACAACATCCTGTCACAGGATGATATGCGCGCAGAAGATGCAACGGATACTGAAAAAGCAACGATTCAGGCAATCGATGCCCAGAGACAGGCAACCCTTGACAATCTGGATACTATTTTGACATCTACCTTCACGCCGCTTTCTGAGCTGGATGAGAACTATCAGCATTACATGGAATATATCTGTGAAATTTTGAGCGACAACAATATTTTCCATACCTCCATGATTGACAAAGACGATCAGGAGTTTATCGACTATACAAACAATGTAACGTCTCTGGAACATTATCTGAAATATGCAATCAGCCAGGAGGCGATCGACCTGTCCGCTTTGAAGGTTGAAAGCGATTATTATGATAATGACGAGATTTATAACGCATTATGCGATTATATTATTGAATATTTAAGTACAGACAGTGAATTCGACAAACTCGTGATCAAAGTTATGCTACAATCCGGAATGATAACCGGAGATGCAGTTGTACAGCTTCTGTATGATCAGGGAATTTTGAACGTCGACGGTGACACCGAGTATCAGGAATACCTCGCTGGAAATTACGGTGCCTATGACTTTATGCGTAAAAAAATCCAGAATCAGGAGATTACGCCTGCCATGCTGGCACTGGATATCTGTTCCGGTTCAGCGATCGTGACTGACGTCAACACTGGAGATGTCAAAGCATATGTCAGCTATCCAAGCTACGATAACAACTATCTGACCAACGAAGTAGATACCGCTTATTATAATCAGCTGTTAGCCGATAAGACAACGCCTCTATACAACCGTGCCAGCCAGCAGCGTACCGCGCCAGGTTCCACCTACAAACCGCTTGTTGCGATTGCAGGACTCACGGAGGGAGTAATTGACACCGGATCGATTTACTTCTGTAACGGACTTTTTGAAAAGATCACACCGTCTCCAAAATGTTGGGGCAACAGTGCACACGGAGGATTGAATGTCGTGGGTGGTATTCAGCATTCCTGCAACCTGTTCTTTTACAACCTCGGATATGATCTGGCGATTAAAGATGGCTCCTATAACGATGCCTACGGTGTTGAACGGATTCAGAAATACGCAGAGCTGTTCGGCCTTGGAGACAAATCTGGTCTGGAGCTTCCGGAAATCGAGCCGCATATCTCTGATAACGACTCCGTTCGAAGCGCCATTGGACAGGCAAAAAACATCTATGCACCCGTCCAGTTATCCCGCTATGTGACAACCATTGCCAACAGCGGAACCTGTTATAACCTCACATTGATCGATAAAGTAACCGACTACGAGGGAAATGTCATTTTGGACAATCATGCAGAAGTGAAAAATCAGGTGCAGCTTGCCAGCTCCACGTGGGACGCCGTCCATCAGGGTATGCGAAACGTGGTTGCATATTCGGCTGGTTCCGACGAATTGATCAATCGGATCAATGTTCATGTCGCCGGAAAAACCGGAACCGCGCAGGAGAGTGAAGACAAGCCGGATCACGCGTTATTTGTATCCTACGCACCATATGAAAGTCCGGAAGTATCCGTAACCTGTGTTATCCAAAATGGTTATTCCTCCGCCAATGCCAGAGAATTGGCTGGATTCATCTATGCATACATGTATGATCCAGATAAATTAGTTGGTGCCGAAATGAGCGGCAACGCAACGCCGTCCCAAGATTAGTCAAAGAGAGGTGGAGTATGATTAGTCCCGTTATGATGAAAGGTAACAAAGCGGGGATTCGACTGATTATATCGCCGGATGCTACCATAAGTCAGGTGGTTACCTGTCTTTCTGATAAGCTTCAAACAACCGGAAGATATTATGCGAACATCAAACCGATTACCGTTACCTTTGAAGGTAAGGATCTGACAGAGGACGAAAAACAGCAAATCATCGATACACTAAACGACAAAGGCATTCGCATCGGACGCAGACCGCGTTCCATCGAAAAGCCTAAGAAGAAATCAATTTACTCCGATAAAAACGGTCTATTTTATATAGGCAACTTAAAGAACGGACAATCCATACAGGCAGCCGCCAGCATCGTGATTGTCGGAGATGTGGAATCAGGTGCCAGCGTTGAATCCGAGGGCAATATCATTATCATCGGAGCACTCCACGGTGCTGCAACCTCCGGGTGCAAAGGGAAACCTGATACGTTCGTATATAGCCTGAAATAGACTGGAGGATTTATCATGAGTGAAGTGATCGTTGTTACATCAGGAAAAGGCGGTGTCGGAAAGACTACGACAACCGCAAATATAGGATACGCCCTTGCCAGACATGGATTTGAAGTTCTGCTGATTGATACCGATATCGGACTTCGGAATCTGGATGTTGTCATGGGGCTTGAAAACAGAATTGTTTATAATCTGGTCGATGTCGTAGAAGGAAATTGCCGCCATCAACAGGCAATCATCCGTGACAAGCAGTGTGATACGCTATCTCTGCTCCCGGCAGCCCAGACGCGCGACAAAAGCGCCGTCTCTCCAGAGCAGATGATCAAACTCATCAATCAGCTCAAGCCAGATTATGATTACATAATTATCGATTGTCCGGCAGGCATCGAACAGGGATTTAAAAATGCTATTGCTGCTGCAAAACGTGCGATCGTCGTGACCACACCAGAGGTTTCTGCTATCCGGGATGCTGACCGCATCATTGGAATCTTAAATGCAAACGAGATACCACGGATTGACCTTGTAGTAAACCGAGTACGACAGGATATGGTCAAGCGGGGCGAGATGATGTCTGTAGAAGACGTTGTAGAAATCCTTGGGGTCAACCATATCGGAAGCGTCTACGACGATGAGAATATCGTCATCGCAAGTAACCGTGGAACACCGATTGCAACAAAAAACTGTGTTGCAGGACGTGCCTACGACCACATTGCCATGCGGATCTGCGGGCAGGATCTCGCAAAAGAAGAAAAAAGGAGCCGCTTGTTCGGCTGGTTAAAGAAGAAGGATAAAGATGTTCACAAGATTCAGTCTCAGAGACTATAATTTCAAATTACTGATTACCGTCATCATTGCCATGATCTGTGGCGTTGTCATGATCAACAGTGCAGACAGTTCATTCACGCCCAAACAGACCATCGGTATTGGGCTTGGCGTTATCATTATGATTTTTGTCTCTCTATTAAATTACGACTTTGTGTGCCGGTTTTACCGTGTGTTTTTCATCATTAACGCGGTTATATTACTTTCCGTTATCTTTTTTGGTGTGGAAGTCAATTACGCAAAACGATGGATCATGATTGGCGGAAGCGGAGGTATCCAGTTCCAGCCATCCGAATTTTCCAAGATCCTTATGATCTTATTTACTGCAACCTTTCTGGATAAACTGAAAGAAGATAATAAAATCAATACACTTAAAGGACTTTGCCTGTTTGTGCTTCTGATTGGATTATCCCTGGCACTGATCGCAGTAGAACCGGATCTGTCCACGACTCTGTGTCTGGCTATGGTTCTTGTCACAATGTTATATCTGTCTGGATTAAGCTATAAGATTATCGGAATTGCACTGCTGGTATTTGTTCCACTTGCTGGAAGCTTTCTGTGGTATATTCAGAGGCCAAACCAACACTTGCTGCGTGATTACCAGGTGAACCGAATCCTGCAGTTTATCTATCCAGGGCAGTACGGCTCCGACTATACACAGCAGAATAACTCCGTTATGGCAATCGGTTCCGGACAGCTTACTGGAAAAGGCTTAAACACTTCAACCATCGCCACAGTAAAGGATGCAAATTTCATTTCGGAGCAGCAGACAGACTTCATTTTTTCTGTCATCGGCGAAGAACTTGGTTTCGTTGGAAGTGTAATAATTATTGCAATTCTACTGTTAATAGTGTTACAATGTATCCATGTAGCGAGAAATGCAAAAGATACAAAAGGCATGCTGATTGCAGCCGGAATGGGCTGTCTGATCGCATACCAGACATTCATCAATGTCGGTGTTGCAACCGGTGTTATACCAAACACCGGACTACCGCTTCCGTTTATCAGCTACGGGCTCAGTTCCCTGATTAGTATCTCGATTGGAATCGGAGTCGTGCTAAATGTCAGTATGCAAAAAACAAGCTACTAGGGAAGACTATAATGTTACTTAAGGAGAACCGTACATGAACATCGGTTTAATCGCACATGATGCGAAGAAAAAATTAATGCAGAATTTCTGTATCGCTTATCGGGGGATTATGTCTCATCATGAACTTTATGCAACCGGAACGACAGGACGTATGATTGAAGAGGTTACCAATCTGACTGTCCACAAGTTCCTCGCCGGGCATACCGGAGGAGAGCAGCAGCTCGGTGCCATGATTGAGAGTAATGATCTGGACATGATGATATTTTTACGCGATCCACAGACCAAGAAGAGCCACGATGTAGATATCAATAACATCTTTTCGCTTTGTGATATTCACAATATTCCACTTGCAACCAATCTTGCAACCGCGGAATTGCTGATCAAAGCGTTGGATCGTGGTGACTTAGATTGGCGAGAACTGTTTAAGCACTAAAAAACTATGCGAAGTAAATATTTAACTAGAAATTTAATAATACTTGTACTGTTGGTATTGTTTGTATCTATTGTCTGTATTATCAACAATCACGTAAAGGCAGCGTATCCTGATGTTGATTCCGCTACTTACGTGATCGACCACCTGGTTCATCAATCGGACAATGTTGATTTCCATCAGGAGGACACGATTGTTTATCGTGACGACCGTACCCAGGCGGATTTGTTTCCCGAAGACTATTACGCACTTTTAATCAATGAATCCGACCAGACGGTACTTGCCGCCAAAAATGTACATCAACGTATGTATCCGGCAAGTATGACGAAGATGATGACTGCAATTGTTGTGGCTGATGCCATTGAAGCCGGAACCATTTCACTCGATGATATGGTTGAGATCACACAAAACTATGATCTGACAGCAGAAGATGTTGCCCCCAGCCAGTTGCATCGTGGATATACCATTTCCGTAAAAGACCTGTTGTATGGGCTGATGTTAGAATCCAACAATTATTATGCCCTGTATCTGGCAGAGTATGTGGGTGGGGATATCCAAAGCTTCTGTGACCGTATGAATCAGAAAGCCCTGGAGCTCGGAGCTACAAACACTCATTTTATGAATCCACACGGACTGGACGATCCAAATCACTATTCGACCGCATATGACATGTACCTCATTGTAAAAGAAGTCCACAATCATCAGATCCTACGGGATATTGATGGTTTTGATACATATACTTATACGTTTTATGATTCCAATGGCGCAGCAATTGATACCGAAAGCACCGCAACAAATTTATTTGTTACGGGAGAAGTGTCTCTGCCAGCGACCTTCCATCTGGAATCCTGGAAAACAGGAACGACCGATGGAGCTGGTAACTGTCTTGCCATGTATCTGACCAAGGACGGTAAGGACTATGTAGTTGTCGCATCATCCGGCAATTCCAAAGCGGACTTATACAATTCTATTATACGTTTATTATGTTTAACAGACTAAGGAGGACATGAGATGCTGGAACTAATTATTGGAGCAAAAGGAAACGGTAAAACACGCAAAATGGTGGAAAGAGCGAACAACGAAAGCAAGCGTACTAGTGGTTCTATCATTTACATTGATAAGAGCAACAAGCATATGTATGAACTTTCTAATGTCATCCGGCTCGTCAATCTGCACGAGTACGATATTCAATCCCCAGATGCCTTTATGGGCTTTATTCAGGGACTGATTTCTTCCAACCATAATGTAACTCACATCTTTTTGGATAACTTCATGATGATGTGTAACATCGAGGCAGATGCACTTGGCTCTGCATTGAAAGAGATTGATAAGATTTCCGAAAAATACAATGTTACATTTGTCATCAGTACTGCCGTGGAAGAATCCATGTTGCCAGCAGAATATGCAGCCAATGTTGTCTGTAAACTGTAAAATACACACAATCAGGTGAGGATATGAAACAACCAAACCGTATTATACAACTGAATAAAGAGATACGTGCAAACGCTGCAACCATAGTTATTGCAGCGGTTTTGCTGTATGTCGTAATCAGCGTCGTATCTTCGCTCAGCAAAGAATCCGTTACGATCTATCAGGTCAGCAAAGGCGATGTCAGCAATGATATTACCTTACAGGGACTTGCAATCCGTGACGAGGTTATCGTAAACACACAGAAATCCGGTTATCTCTGTTACTATATCACCGATGGAGAAAAAGTAAAAAAGAACTCTACTGTATGTACCATTGATGAGGCCGGAGAGATCTATAATACTGAAAATAATTCTGACAGCAATTACAACGCACTGTTGTCAAGCAATGACTATGCAAGCATCCGTTCCCTGATATCTTCTTACAAGTTATCATACAGCGATGTAACCTTTTACAACGCGTACAGCTTCGAGACAAGCGCTAACAACAAGGTATTCGAGCTGACAAACGAAGTACTGATGCAGCAGGCAGGCTCCTCTGGACGCGGACTGTCTTCGGTCAGTGCCCCAGACAGCGGGCTTGTAACATATTACATTGACGGATATGAGAATTATCAGATTTCTGAAAAGATCAAAGCTTCCGATTTTGATAAAGCCGGATACGATAAAAAGGCGATGAAATCCGGGGATTATGCAGAAGCCGGTTCCACTATCGTGAAGATCATCCCATCCGAACAGTGGAACATCGTTGCGCCGATCTCACAGGATCAGCTTGCAGAATTGGACGGGCAGTCATATGTGAAGTTCCGTATCAACAATTCGAACTTTACGATTACGATGCCTTTTACAATTATTGAAGGTTCCGATGGCTCTTATATCAACATTGCCATCGATAAATATATGTCAAATTATCTGTCCGAGCGTTTCGTGACTGTGGAACTGATTCAGTCCGATGAGAGTGGTCTGAAGATTCCTTCGTCTGCACTTGTAGAAAAGCAGGTCTATCGGATTCCACTCAGCTATCTGTCTGCAGGCAGTAACCAAAGTAACGAGAACCGTCTCAACCTGCAGCGGACCGATGACAATGGGAACAAAACTATACAGCAGATGCAGCCAAAGATTTATAAGACAGACGAGAAATACGCCTATGTTGATCCAGAAGGCTTTGAGGATTCTGACATTCTGGTCAATATTACCTCGAATGCTACGATTGCAGCATCGTTGTTAGAATTATATCCACTGACCGGTGTTTATTTTGCCAATCAGGGTATTGCAGAATTCCGCCGGGTAACTGTGATTAAAACAATCGACGAATTTGTTCTGATTGAAAGTGGCGAAGAGCTGAAAGCCTACGATAACATCGTGCTGGATGCACAAAGTGTCACAGAAAATCAGCTTATATATTAAAAATTAGAAAGGTCTTGATCAAGATGCTATACGAAAATTATGAACAGGTAGTTGCAAATGTCAAAAAAGCGTGTGAACGCTCCGGCCGAAATTTTCAGGATATTACGATCATTGCAGTCAGCAAAACCAAACCATTATCCGATGTAGAGGAATTACTTTCACATGGTGTGATGGAATTTGGTGAGAACAAAGTGCAGGAGATGGTTGATAAATACGAACATGTATCCAAACCGGTTCACTGGCACTTAATCGGACATCTGCAGACAAACAAAGTAAAATATATTGTAGATAAGGCATGTCTGATCCACAGTGTGGATTCGGTGCATCTGGCAAAAGAAATTGAGAAGGAGGCTGCTAAAAAAGGGGTAGTTGCAAAGGTTCTTCTCGAAGTCAACATTGCACAGGAAGAAACAAAATTTGGAATCCGGGAGGATGAGGTTTACGCTTTGATTGACGCGATCAAGGATATGCCGCATGTTCATGTTATGGGACTCATGACGATCGCTCCATTTGTGGAAAATCCAGAAGAAAATCGTGTTTATTTCCGTAAAATGCATCAATTATCGCTTGACATAAAATCCAAATGCATTGATAATATTGATATGAGTGTTTTATCAATGGGAATGACCAATGATTATGAAATCGCCGTCGAGGAGGGCGCGACTATGATTCGTGTCGGAACCGCCATTTTCGGTGCGCGAAATTATAATATTTAATTAAGGAGAATAAGGTTATGGCAAAGGATGCAGGTAAAAAGAGTTTTCTGGATTTTTTCAAAGTCAAAAATATAGATGATGATGAAGATGAGTTCGATGACGATCTGTTTGACGACGATGATTATGATGACGATGACGACGATGATTACGAAGATGTAAAACCACGTGCATCGAAATCAAAACCATCTTTCAGCAAGCCAGCTGCACGTTCCGCTTCCAAATACGAAGCAGCTACACAGCAGGCATCGACTACACATCGGAGTACAGCAGGCAGTTCATCCAGTGGCAAACTGGTTGATTTCAAGGACTCCCAAAAGTCTTACAGCAGAAGCTCAGATTTCCGCAACCGTAGTGAAGTATTTGTAATTAAACCACAGGAGACAGATGAGGCACAGTCCGTCATTGATTTCCTTCGTGCAAACAAAACAATCGTGATAAATATTGAGGGCTTGGATGTCGCAGTCGCACAGCGAATCATCGACTATGTTGGCGGTGCATGCTATGCAATGGGAGGCTCTTTGAATGTGGTATCTTCCAACATATTTATTGCAACACCTCAGGATATCGAAGTATCCGGAGATTTGAGAGAGGAATTGGTTGGTCAGGATGCCCTGACACCATACGTACAGTACTAAACGAATAGGGGGGTTGGAAAGTTGCTTACACCAGTTGATATTCAACAGAAGAAATTTCATGTCGGTTTGGGTTACGACAAGAAAGATGTAAACACATTTTTTGACAGTGTTTCAGAAAGCTATGAATCCTTGTATCGTTCAAATGCGGAGTTAAAAGAGAAGGTCTCCATATTAAACGATACATTACAGAATTATCGTTCCAAAGAATCACATCTTGAGAAAAGCTTGAAGCGTGCGGAAAAAGACACCGTAGAGACTATCTCCAATGCAACAAAGGAAGCAAAGGAGATTATTCGTGATGCCAAAATTCAGGCAAACAACATTGTGTCTGACGCAGAGAAACGTCTGGAGCGTCTGGAAGATGAGATTGCATTATTAGAAGCAAAATACACCGCTTACAAATCTAATTTCTGTTCGTTACTGAAAAAGCAGTTTGAGTTCTTAGGCGAGCAGGATTTTGATCCATCCTCTATGATTGATGATCGTGCATGGACACTCATGGGTGGAGAGGAGAAACAGGCTTCCGCCTCTGCAGGTGACGGGTTTGGTGCCTACACCGGAGATCCTCAGTTGCGCGATGAATCTACATTGGGTGGATTTAATGGTGGATTTGGCAGTGGCGATACAACCAGCACAAGCGCTGTATATACACAATCTTTAAGTGCCGGAGAGAATTTTGTTGATCCTTTTAAGCCAAAGGAGCAAAAGGATTATAATCCATTTGACGCAAAGGGAAAAGGTTCAGAAGAGAAAAAATCTTCCTTGAAGGTTGCCAATTCCGCGGAAGAACGTAAAAAAATGAAGCGGGCAACTGTCGGAAGCTCCGAAGCTGCAGCAGCAGTTCAAAAAGCAAGGGAAGCCGCTGCTCAGGCAGCCAAAGCGCCGAAGCCGGAACCAAAACCAGAACCAAAACGGGAAGCGCGTCCAGAACCAGAACGTGCTCCAGAGCCGGAAGCAAAACCGGAGCCGACACCGGAACCAGCTCCAGAAAGAAAGCTGGAACCGGAAGTAAAACCAGAGCCAGTTCCAAAAGAGCCAGATATTGATGAGATTCCAACGATTTCTCATTTATCAGTGTCCGACGATGATACAGATACAGAAGAATCTGCAGAGAGCATCGAAGGCGAAGTAGAAGCAAAAAAGAACAACGGACCAGCGTTGATCGGAGAAGGCGAAGACGATGATGCCGAGACCGACGATGATGGATTTGAGTTCATCTAATCAAATATCGTATTACATACAGAAAGAAGAGTTACCATGAAGAATTTAACTGTCCATCTTGATGATAAGCCAATCTACGATATCGTATATGAAGAGAGCTTTGATGCACTTCCCAGTATGATAAAAGAACTTGGCTACAGTAACCGTAAAATCTGTGTGGTATCCGAAAGTCATGTAGCATCCTTGTATTTGGATGCTATATTGCATTCTATCAAAGATGCCTGCACATATACAACATCCTTTGTCTTTCCAGAAGGAGAGGCAAGCAAGAATCTGAATGTTGTCAGAGACCTGTACACCCATCTGATTGAAGAAAAATTCGATCGAAACGATGTACTGATCGCCCTCGGCGGCGGTGTGGTCGGTGATCTGACCGGATATGCGGCCGCAACCTATCTGCGCGGTATCGACTTTATCCAGATTCCAACCAGCCTGTTATCACAGGTTGATTCCAGCATCGGCGGAAAAACCGGTGTGGACTTTGACTCCTACAAGAACATGGTCGGCGCCTTTCATATGCCGAAACTGGTGTATATGAACCTGTCTGTGTTAAAGACATTATCGAACCGCCAGTTTTGTTCGGGTATGGGCGAGATCATCAAGCATGGTCTGATCAAGAATGCCAATTATTTTATATGGTTGAAGGAAAACGAAGCACAGATTGCAGCGCTTGATCTTCCTACCGTTGGAGAGATGATCTACGAAAGCAACGTCGTAAAGAAAAATGTCGTTGAAAACGATCCGACCGAAAAGGGAGAGCGTGCACTGTTGAATTTTGGACATACTCTCGGTCATGCCATCGAAAAATACATGAATTTTGAATTTTTGCATGGAGAATGCGTGCTGATCGGATGTGCACTTGCCAGTATCATTTCCTACAAAAAAGGGAATATTACACAGGCAGAGCTGCGAGATATCCTACACAGCATGAAACCGTACCATGTACCAAAGCTGCCAGCCGACGCGAATTTTGCAACAATCGTATCCTATACGAAAAACGACAAGAAAGCCATCGGTGGAAAAATCAAATTTATTTTGTTAGAGACGATCGGACACGCGTATATCGACATGGATGTAAGCGAGGAAGATATGCTTCTGGCACTCAAAGAATTACAGGAAAGATATCAGGATGAATACTAAAAATAAAATCAAAATCTATATAATACCGATTCTTTGTATCGGTTTGCTTGTTGCATTCGATCAGATCACAAAATTCATCGTACGCACATCCTTTGCGTTATATGAATCACATCCACTGATCAAAAATGTATTTCATTTGACATATATTCAGAATACCGGAATCGCATGGGGCATGTTCAAAAACGGCAGAATAATCTTCCTGATTCTGACCGTCCTTGTGTTGCTTGTCTGTGCAGGTATTTACGCAAAAATTCCAGAGAACAGGCGCTTTACCCCAATTCGTGTCTGTCTGGTGTTCCTTGTATCTGGCGCAATCGGAAATATGATTGACCGTATCTCTTTACATTATGTAGTGGATTTCTTTGATTTCCGGCTGATCAATTTTCCGATTTTTAATGTCGCGGATATCTATGTGACCGTGAGTATGATCGTGTTGATCTTACTGTGTGCATTTTACTATCACGACCACGAAATTGATGTGTTATTCTCAAAATCAAAAAAAGACTAAGATATTACAATATGGAAACTTACGAATTTACAATCGACGCAGCTTCCACAGACATCGGCACGCGACTGGACAAATATCTGACTGAACAGATACCTGACCAATCGCGTTCGTATATCCAGAAGCTGTTAGATGATAATTTCATAACTGTAAATGGCAAATCTGCCAAATCAAATTATAAGCTCCGGGCAGGCGATACGATCACAGTAGAGATCCCGGAAGCAGAAGAATTAGACATCGAACCGGAGAATATTCCACTCGATATCGTCTATGAGGATGATGATATAATTGTCATCAACAAACCGAAGGGCATGGTCGTACATCCGGCACCGGGACATACAAGCGGAACGCTCGTCAATGCCCTGATGTATCATTGCAAGGATTCCTTATCCTCGATCAACGGGGTATTACGGCCGGGAATCGTCCATCGGATCGATATGGATACGACCGGCCTTTTAGTTGCCTGCAAGAGCGATCAGGCACACCGTGTACTATCTGACAAATTCAAGGTGCATGATATTCACCGTGTCTACACAGCGATCGTCTACAATCAGTTTGCCACAGATGAGGGAACAATTGACAAACCAATCGCAAGACACAAAACCGACCGCAAGAAGATGGCCATCGATCCAAACGGCAGACATGCTGTCACACATTACCGTGTGATTGAACGGCTAAAGCAGAACTTCTCCCTCGTGGAATGCGAGCTTGAAACCGGACGGACACACCAGATCCGTGTCCATATGGCAAGCATCAATCATCCATTGCTTGGGGATGAGGTGTATGGGCCGAAGCAGAAGCCTTTTGCCACACAGGGACAGGTATTACACGCAGGGGTACTCGGGTTCGACCACCCAATCACCGGAGAATATATGGAATGGCATGCAGACCTTCCAGACTATTTTCAGGAGATTTTGAAGCGGCTTCGATAAACGGACTTTTTTGATGCTTATAGGATCGTATTCGTCCTTTTTTGCGAGATAAATAATAAGAACTTTTAGGAGGAACAAACGTTATGTACATTGAGAAAATCAACGGTCCTGAGGATGTGAAGAAGCTTTCAAATGACGAACTTACAAGCTTATCGGCGGAAATGCGTCAGGCGCTCTTGAAGCGTGCGAGCATCCACGGCGGACATTTCGGTCCAAACTTCGGTATGGTAGAAGCAACGATTGCTTTGCACTATGTATTTGAATCTCCGAAGGATAAATTTGTGTTTGATGTATCTCATCAGACCTACCCACACAAGATGCTTACTGGCAGAAAGGATGCGTATCTTTACGAAGAGCATTACAACGATGTATCCGGCTACAGCAACCCGGAGGAAAGTGACCATGACCATTTTGTGATTGGTCATACATCTACCTCTATCAGCCTGGCTTGCGGTCTTGCAAAGGGACGTGATGTGCGGGGTGAGAGCGGAAATGTGATTGCAATCATCGGCGATGGATCCTTGAGTGGTGGCGAAGCATTAGAGGGACTTGATTTTGCATCTGAGCTGCAGAGCAACCTGATCATTGTCGTGAACGATAACGATATGTCGATCGCAGAAAATCACGGTGGCCTCTACCAGAACTTAAAGCTCCTGCGCGAGACAAACGGACAGGCAGAATGTAACCTTTTTAAGGCGATGGGACTTGACTATGTGTATGTTCATGATGGGAATGATATTCCGGCGTTAATCAAGGCGTTTGAGAACGTCAAGGACAGCGTAAAACCAGTTGTGGTACACATTCGTACCTTGAAAGGAAAAGGCTACAAGCTCGCCGAAACACACAAGGAAGAGTGGCACTGGCATCTGCCGTTCGATATCGAGACCGGCGAGGTAATCGCAGATTTTGGTGGTGAGGATTATTCCAGCGTTACCTGTGACTACTTGATGAAGAAAATGAAAGAAGATCCAAGTGTTGTGACCATCACATCTGCCACACCGACGGTAATGGGCTTCACGGAAGATAAGCGAAAGGAAGCGGGCAGACAATTCGTGGATGTCGGAATCGCCGAGGAAACAGCTGTGGCACTCGCCTCCGGTATTGCGAAAAGCGGTGGCAAACCGGTCTACGGCGTATACAGCACATTTATCCAGAGAACCTATGACCAGCTGGCGCAGGATCTGTGTGTAAACGGCAATCCGGCAACGATCCTGACATTTTCTGCGTCCATCTATGGTATGAACGATGTCACACACCTCGGCATCTACGACATCCCTATGATGGCAAATATCCCAGGACTTGTCTACCTCGCACCAACGACAAAGGAAGAGTACCTTGCCATGTTAGACTGGAGCATCGCCCAGACAGAGCATCCGGTTGCAATCCGCGTACCGGGCGGCGCATTTGTCTCAGACGGAAAGGCTGTCACAAAGGACTTCTCGAAGCTGAACAAGTACGAGATCACAAAGCAGGGCAGCAAGGTTGCAATCATCGGTCTTGGTTCATTCTACGGACTTGGTGTAGAAGCAGCCGAAGCACTGAAAGAATCAACTGGCATCGAAGCAACCATCATCAATCCATATTATATTACCGGTCTTGATGAGGCTATGCTCGAAGACCTGAAGGCAAACCACGATGTGGTTATCACACTCGAAGATGGCATCTTGGACGGTGGTTTCGGTGAGAAGATCACCCGGTTCTACGGAGCTTCTGATATGAAGGTATTGAACTTCGGTATCAAGAAGGAATTCCTCGACCGTTACGATGTAAATGACGTATTAAAGGACAATCATCTGACTGTGGAACAGATTGTGGATGATGTGAAGAAGTGTCTGTAATGTAAATAACGATACACACGGAAAGAGATAATTATTTCTATTGGAATGATTATCTCTTTTTTATTTCATTGCACCAGCAAGAAAAATGGCTTATAATTAAATTATTATTGATTCTGAAGCAGAAAAGCAAGCAAGAAAAACATATATAAATGGAGAACAACATGGCAGATATCATCAGAAAACATATCATATTTCACGGAAGCGTACAGGGTGTTGGCTTCCGGTATTATTCCGAGCACAAAGCAAACCAGCTGCGGCTTACCGGCTGGGTAAAGAACCTCTATAACGGAGATGTCGAGATGGAAGTGCAGGGATCGGAAGCAGCCATCGATGAGCTGGTCACATTCCTCGCCGGACGTCGATTTGTCCAAATCACAGGGATGGATGTCAGGAAGCTGGATGTGGTGGAAGAGGATCGAAAGTTTGGGATTGATTAACCTGCATCCAAAGTTATTTTAACGACACGCAAGAAGCCGCGTATCTGTTATGGATATGCGGCTTTATTGTATTTATGAACTTATTGTGTTCCATGGATATTTTTATTGTTTCTTATAAATGTTTGTAGTAAAATTAATTTATATTGGTGGGGATTATTATTGGGGAGATTTTATAATAATCTGAATTTTCTTAAATAAAATCCAAAAAAATGATTATAAGTCCGTTTTTATGTACAGTTGATAGTGTATTATACTCAAAAAGAGGATAAAGTAAACAAATCAAACGGATATTTTTACAAACGCTATAAAATTATATTTCCAATATGGTTAAATTAAAAATGTTAAATAGAATATATTTACTTAACATTTCAATATGATTATACATTTGGATTATATCTATATCAATCCTCTCTGTCAAATTTATTTTTGTTTTAATAGAATATATTTAAGGTGATGTATTGACTTGATGTGATCTATGTGATATACCATAAATACAATCAAACGAAAGGAGGATTTTAAAATGAAGTTTCAATTATCATTCAACTTAAAAAGCTGCGTCTTACCAATTGACTACCGTAGATGCATATTGTCATTCATCAAGCATTGCCTGTCAAATGCAAACGATGGTAAATACTTTCCCGACTTCTATGGACCAGCCAAAGAAAAAGCTTTTTGTTTCTCGACTATCTTTGACCAGCCAAACTACACATCAGATCATATTGAGGTTACAAGCCCGAAAATGTCAATGGTATTTTCCACCCCAGATACGAGAACCGGATTTATTCTGTATTCAGCATTTGCGGCACAAAAGGGAAAATCATATCCTTTACCATTGGAAAATCGTATGACTTTAACCCGAATAACCCAATTAAAAGAAGATGTCGTTCGAGGCAATAAATTATTAGTCAAAATGAGCGAGCCATTGTGCATTCGGAGTCATAATCCTGAAACAAACAGAGACTGGTACTATTCCTGTAAAGCCGGAGACCAGTTTATGACAGAATGCCAGAGGGTAATTTCATATGAGTTACAACATGCCGGCTTCTCAGAGAGTTTATCTCAAGTATCAATGATACCAATAAACTCCAGAAGCATTGTTGTGAAACATTATGGGATTAACATTGAGTGTTCCATCGGGGATTTTGAATTAACTGGAAATTCTGCGGCTTTAGACTATCTGTTGAAAGCAGGAATTGGCTCTAGACGTTCCAGCGGCTTTGGAGTTGCGAAATTAATAGCACAGGAGGAGGTGTAACCAGACTATGAAAGTAACAATAGAACATCCGTTATATGACACATTGCTTCTTCCAACCGAATGGCGCTATTCCGCGGCAATCGTTGGTTTAATTCGTTTTTTTGATTTTATTGAACAGACGGAAGGCAAGAAGCTATATACATATACAAATAATGAGGATAAAGATCGATATGCTGTGTATTCCGATATATTCGGCTACATACAGGGGATTCTATATAACAGCACAGATCTGACAGAAGAACGATACTTACTATTTTGTGAAAACTGGTATGACAGGGAATTTCAGCACCGAAATGTAGAAGCGTTGTTAACACATATCAAAAAATTTTCACAAGATAATATAAATGATATTAATTCTTACCTAAATGGAACTTCTTCGAATACCGTTATGAAGAAGATATTTAAAGGCATAAAATTTGATGAGACAAACACGGACACCATCCTTAATCTAATCGATGAACATCGACTGGAAATAATTAAAGAAACATTTCGTTATAAAACAACGATGTATCGAAATTTTGCGAACACAAATAAACTGATGTCTGACACGAATCCACATTGTCGTTTACTTAGCTATGATCTTGATGAAGGAAGAAAAAGTAAGGCGGCTTCGTACTATTTTGATACTTCTACATTTATTGCAAGCGATATATACGAATTTGATTTTATACCATTTGCATTTACTTATACGAAAATAGGTTTTTTCGTAAACAGCAATACTTCCATTGAGGCACTTGTCAAATGTAATAATCAATTAAAAGAAAATATGGATGTAGAAGAGCAGATTATCAACAACCGAGTGATTCGCGATGGTGACCAGACGAAACTGATTAAGGCAATGTTACACTCAGACGATTTCTTGAATTGCGACGTTGAGATTATTTGCAAAGATCGAGAACATGAATCTTTTGATACAATGCTGATTCGAAAGCAGGCATTGCAAAGATTGAAAAAAATATACGACAACTATAATTTACGCTATGTACATAAATACAACTACAATTATTGGCTGAATGTTGAGGAGGAGCTTATACGCTGTTGCTTAAATTATACATATTTAGACAAGCTTCTCGAACAGCTATTATTGCTTAGTCGTATGGATACAGAGAGCAGAACGATTCAGATTATACAACCATTGGTACAAATCAATATGGAATGGAAAGGAGTGAACCAAACTATGCAGGATACAATTGAGCGAGCAAAAAAGGTAGGGTATTATATTGGAAAAACAATCAAAGAGAAAAATGGAGAGAACAAAGTGAAAAGTTACAAGAACAAATTGATAAATGCTACGGTTTCCCACGATCGTGAGCGTGTTCTCGAAATTATGCTTCAGTTATCTGGTTATACAGACGGTGAAATATCTACTATTTATGATATTCTTGACAACCCTGACAATTGGTCAGATATCGCAATCAGTTTTACAAATGCTATGATTCCATACACCAAGAAAGAAAAGGAGGAAAACTAATATGAAGAAAAATGCTTTAACATTAACAGTTGTTGCCAACATGACAAGTAATTATGGTGAGGGGCTTGGTAATGCATCCAGTGTCCAGAAAATCTATAAGAATCAAAAGGAATATGCTATGCGTAGCAGAGAAAGTCTCAAAAATGCAATCTGCGTACAAGCCGGATTGTATGATGACTTGGAAACATCTTTGGACAAGGTAATGCAGAAGAAAGTTACGGAAGAATTGAATGCTTCCAATTGCCGTGCCTTAGAAGGCGGTTATATGTCTACACAGGGATTGACTTATGTTCGGAACAGTTCTTTCTATTTGACAGACGCTATTGCGGTTGATTCCTTTATAAATGAGTTACGTTTCCATAATAACTTATATCTGGCAAGCACACATGCCAAAAACAATAATCTCAGCATTCAAAATGATGCAGCAGAAACAGGTCTTATGCCATATCAGTATGAATACGACAAATCACTGAAGGTTTATAGCATTACAATTGATTTGGATAAGATCGGCGTTGACGAGAATTTCCACGCAGAAGCTGATAATTCAGAAAAGGCATTTCGTGTAAATGCTATCTTAGATGCAATTGCCAACCTTTCTTTGGTCGTAAAGGGAAATCTTGATAATGCTGAACCATTATTTGTGATTGGCGGCTTATCCTGCAGAAAAACACATTTCTTCGAAAATGTGGTCAATGTAAAGAACACATCCCTGATTCTTGAAGATGGCATCAAAGAAAAGTTGCACAGTGAGAAGGGAGATTTCCATGCCGGCGTTTTGAAATGCGGTATCTTTGCAAATGAGAATGACATTGTCAGAGAATTAAACGCTATGCAGACTGAAGATTTCTTTAAGCAGCTTAAAGATCAGGTTAACTCTTATTACGCATAGTAAGGGGGAGTTTTTATGAAAGCACTACGCATCAGGCTCACACAGACTTCTGCGAATTACCGAAGAGAAGAGACGATTGATAACCGTATGACATATCCATTGCCTCCTTATTCAACCGTTATTGGAGCGATTCATAAGGCTTGTGGATTTACCTCTTATCATCCTATGGATATAAGTATCCAAGGAGATTATCAGAGCATGCAGAAAGAAGTCTATCTTGATCATTGTATATTAAATTCTCTGCAAAACGACAGAGGTATCCTTATCAAGATGTGCAACAGTCAAACTGTATCAAATGGATATGTGGAGGTCGCTGCTGCAAAAAAATCGCAGGGTAACGATTTTCGCAAGGGAGAATATATCGACGTATATCATCCTGAATATTTAGACGAATACCGTGCACTCAAAGATCTGGCAGATAAGATAGGAGCTTACAAAAAAGATAAATTAAAACCTTTTCTTGAGCATGTAAAAAAGCACCGGCAGTATTTAAGCGATTTGAAAAAGGATCTGAATCCTTCTACTGAGCAGACAAAGATTCAGGCGCTATCAAAGCAGGAAGCCAAGTGGAAAACCATAGAGAAGAATGTTAAAAGGAATGTAGAAACGTATGAGAGAGAACATTACAAATATCCTATATCTCTTTTTCGTACTCTGACTACTGCACCAAAAACGTACGAGACACTTTATGGAATCACATTGATTTTACATATTCACGCAGATGATGATACCCTTGCCTGTATCTATGATCACATCGATGATCTTACATCAATTGGTAGAAGCGAAGATTTCGTAAATGTAGAAGAGTGCAGTTATACAGAATTAAAGGAAATTGATGATAACTACACATGTGACATGCATATGTATATTCCTTCAAATGCACTTTCAGAAGCTATTGATTCAGATAGTATCAATTTGAATGGACAAAACGGAATTCCCGGCTGTGGAACTAATTTTTTACTCAATAAAGATTATGTCCTTGCAGACAATAAACGTATCTTTAATAAAAAATTAGTATGCTATGTCTCAAAATTCAACATATTTGATGCAGTCAGCGGAATATATGCAGATGATAATTCAAATATTGTAGCACTTGTATAGTAATTAATAATTTAACCAAATTGGAATTTGAATCAAAATCTGACAGGAGGTAATGCATTTATGGACAACAACGATTTTCAAAATTTGCTGGATACTTATTGGGCTAAATCTCCAGATACAAATGGAGTAGCAGAAACCATATCAGAACACACCGAATGTGTTCTAAAAGAGGCAGATTTGCTTGTTCAGCTTGGTTACATCTCTGACGATTTATCCAATCTTCTGCATTATGCCTGCGAAAAACATGATTATGGTAAGGTAAATGAACATATGCAGACGCGCCTACATAATAAAAGCATCCACTTTGATCCTGATTCAGAGGTACAGCATAATCTTTTATCAGCGTTATTTATCGACGACCACGATTTCGGTAATTCGGAAGATTTTATTTCCGTTTTATATGCTGTTTTATACCATCATGATAACCATTATGATAATTCATCCTTTGCCTATATATTATCGCATTCGAATCAATTAATAGATGCATTTCATGAGAAATATAAAGATGTTTTACCTAATAGCATAAACCGAAAAGCACTTACCATTATAAATAAATTTATTCAATTGCAGGAAGATAATACAATGCAATCCATACCTATCGATAAAGTAAATTTGTACAATAAAATGACACTTATGAAAGGATTACTTCACAAGTGCGACTACAGCGCAAGTGCGCATCTTCCATGTGAATATAAGAATGATTTTCTTACAGGTTCGCTGAACGATTTATTACACACTTGGGGTCAATCTGCATCCTGGAATGAATTACAGATATTTATGAAGGAAAATTCCGATAAAAATGTCATTGTAACTGCACCTACCGGAAGTGGAAAAACAGAGGCAGGATTATTGTGGTCTGGAAACAATAAATGTATCTTTGTGCTTCCATTAAAAACAGCAATCAATGCCATGTATGAAAGAATCGGAAAAACTATATTGCATAATGATAATCTCGATTCCAGACTTGCCTTACTGCATTCTGATACACAAACCTATTATCTTACAAATAAAGATGACAACACAGATATTGATAATGTACTTACTTATGTAACAGCAAGTAAGCAATTATCGCTTCCAATTACCATTTCAACGTTGGATCAGATATTTGATTTTGTACTAAAGTATTATGGATATGAATTAAAGCTGAGTACATATTCATATTCCAAAATCATCATTGATGAAATTCAAATGTACTCACCGGATCTGCTTGCATATCTGGTTCTGGGCGTCAAAAAGATCATAGAATTCGGTGGAAAAGTAGCAGTTCTGACCGCAACGCTGCCTCCATATGCAAGAAAGAAACTGGAGGAAGTTATGGGAGAAGACGTAGTATGTAATAGCTTTATTGACACAGTAAAACCCAGACATAATGTGAAGGTTATAGACTCTACCTTAAATGCTGATGATGTTTTAAGATTTTGGGAACAAAAGAGAGTCGCGGAGAGTTGCAAAATTCTTGTTATCTGCAATCGTATTAAAACCGCACAAAGGTTATACACAAAGCTAAGTTCTGCCGGAATAGCTAATATTCATTTGCTTCATAGCCGATTTACTCATCAGGATCGCTCAAAAAAAGAGGTCGAAATTCTACAAACAGGAAAAACAGCCACAAACGCGCACGAAATATGGATTGCAACCTCTGTTGTCGAAGCAAGCTTAGACATTGATTTTGATTATTTGTTCACAGAATTATTGGATCTGTTTTCTTTATTCCAGAGGTTTGGGCGAGTGAACAGAAAAGGGTTAAAGTCCATCGATGAAACAAATTGCTTTGTATATACGCAATTACAGGATTCTGATTATATGAATCCAAAAGAAAAAGATTTGTTAGTGAGATTTCAATCCGCAATAAATGATCAGTCAATAGATCCTGTTATCTATCATTATTCAAAAAAGGCAATTGAAACTGTATCCGGTATATTGAGTGAACAAGAAAAAAACAATTTAATCGAATATTACTTATCCTATGAAAATATAATTGATTCCAGGTATGATGCAAAATATTGTAGAATGTATGAATATCTAAATACATTACTGCTAAATGAAAAAGATAAAGACACAATAAGAGATATTCGGAATATTGATATTATTCCATATTCTATTTATGAAACTCATAAATATGAATTCGAACAGATAGAGCATATTATTAAATCAAGCAATAGCAGTTTAGAAGAAAGAATCAATGCGATAAACTCTATCCAGAACTATATTGTTTCGATTCCTAGTTATTTTTCGAAAAAAGAAGAATATATCGAAAGGAAATTTTATATCAATCGATATACAGCCATTCCAATTCTTCACTGTGATTATTCATATTCAATGGGATTTGTAGATGTAAAACTTCCTGAAAAGGATGCATACGCTTGTAGCCATTTTATCTGACAGAAAGGAGCTTCTATGACTAAGGAAGAAATAAGTGGAATCATGATTTACTACTATTATGTATGTAAAAAAAAATTATGGTATTATCTCCACGAAATAAGAATGGAAGCCGGGAATGAAAATGTGGAACTCGGAAAACTGCTTGATACATCTTCTTACGATCGAGACAACAAACACATCATGATCAACGGCGTAATCAATATTGATTTCCTGCGTGGCAATCATGTATTACACGAGATTAAGAAGAGCAAAAGCATTGAAGAAGCAAGCATCATGCAGGTAAAATATTATTTATATTATCTGCATCAACGTGAAGTGACCAATATCAGTGCCAAAATTGATTATCCACTCTTAAAACAAAGTATCACTGTCGAACTGAATGATGAGGATTTTCCTATTATAGAAAATGTCTTAACTGATATATTAGATTATGCAGCTTCCGAACAAACACCACCGAAAGAAGAGACTGCGATATGCAAAAAATGTGCTTATCACGACCTTTGCTATATTTAATGAAAGGGGATATACATGGAAGAAACCTATTATATTTTTACAAATGGAAGCCTTGCCAGAAAAGATAATACGTTACGTTTTGTATCAGAAGATGGAAATAAACGGGATCTTCCGATTGAGAATATTTCAGATATTTACATTTTTTCGGAAATAAATCTGAATATCAGCTTGTTAAATTTACTGTCTAAAATGGGAATTTCCGTTCATTTTTTTAACTATTATCAGTACTATATTGGCAGTTTCTATCCAAAAGAGCAGAAACTCGCAGGCAAATTATTAACACAGCAGGCAGAGCATTACTTAAATCCTGAAAAACGACTATTCCTTGCACAAGCGTTTATCAATTCCGCTTCCTACAATATATTTCGAAATCTCAGATATTACAATGGACGCGGCAAAAATGTGCAACCTTACATGGATCAGATCGTTGAATACAGAAAATACATACCGAAAACGGAATCCATTACCGAACTGATGGGAATTGAGGGAAATATCAGGAAAACATATTATCAGGCTTGGAATACCATCATTGACCAGAATATTGATTTCAGCAAACGGGTGATGCGCCCACCAGATAATATGATCAACAGCTTGATTTCATTTGTCAATTCACTGATATATACAAAGGTTTTAACAGAAATCTATAAAACGCAAATAAATCCAACGATTAGCTATTTGCATGAACCAGGTGCGAAACGATTTTCCCTTGCATTGGATATTTCAGAAATATTCAAGCCTTTGATTGGTGATCGATTAATCTTTTCGTTACTAAATCGAAACCAAATAACTGAACAAAGCTTTGTAAATGAACTTAATGGTTTACAGCTGAAAAAATCGGCTGTTCAAACGATTGTAGAAGAGTTAGATACTCGTCTGCAGACAACCATTAAACATCGCGATTTGAACAAGTATGTATCTTATCAATATTTAATGCGACTTGAAATTTTCAAGCTGATCAAACATTTGACCGGAGAGAAGGAGTACACCGGATTTGAAATATGGTGGTAGGAAAGGAGCGATTGCTCATGTATGTTATTCTTGTTTATGATATTGTCACAGATGATGCAGGAAAAAAGATTCTCCCAAAAGTATTTAAGATATGCAAAAAATATCTGACGCATATCCAGCATTCGGTGTTTGAGGGCAATATCAGTACGCCTAAAATAACAGCTCTGAAGAATGAATTGAAGCAGTTTATCCGCAAAGATGTGGACTCCGTTATTCTCTTTTCCTCCCGTGATGAGCGATGGCTGAAAAAGGAATTTATTGGGCTTAATGATGATAAAACATCCCGTTTTATTTGATTTGTCGATCTGAAATATCGAAAAAAGTATTGCACATCGACAAAATACGTAATTACTTAGTAAATATAGAAATAACTCTGTATTTATAAAATTTTTTTGATATACTAAATATGTATAATATCGAGGTCGACAAAAAGGTGGTGTTTTAGCCGCTGATATTAAGATCTTGTGATTATACGGGTATAGATTTAACCAGAATGGAATGTAAAGGCACGCAATCCGTCAAGAACTGGTGCTTCACAAGTATAGATTTAACCAGAATGGAATGTAAAGAACATAATTGGGAATGGCTAGATGATCATGGACTTGTATAGATTTAACCAGAATGGAATGTAAAGGTTAACAGAAGCATTAACTCAAATTTGCATCTATCGTATAGATTTAACCAGAATGGAATGTAAAGACCACACCTGATATCATACTTGAATAATTGACACCGTATAGATTTAACCAGAATGGAATGTAAAGTGTAAATTGCATAAGCGTCGTATCAAATCGTCATGAGTATAGATTTAACCAGAATGGAATGTAAAGTGTTAAGTTCTGAACGATCTTCAAAAGCGACCGCGTATAGATTTAACCAGAATGGAATGTAAAGTCGTTTCTGGGTGCGAATCTGTCATAGTCGCATCCGTATAGATTTAACCAGAATGGAATGTAAAGTAAAAACCCATTAATAGCAAAGCCAATAAAAACTAGTGTATAGATTTAACCAGAATGGAATGTAAAGACAGGTAACCAACCAAAAACCTTGGCAAAAACTCCAGTATAGATTTAACCAGAATGGAATGTAAAGAAATATGTACAAAGATTCTACTAAATTATTGGTAATGTATAGATTTAACCAGAATGGAATGTAAAGACTTCTGAAACCCCCAGACTAGGCAACGACGGTAAGGTATAGATTTAACCAGAATGGAATGTAAAGCACGCCTATACGTTGAATCAATACGCAAGCTATACGTATAGATTTAACCAGAATGGAATGTAAAGTTAACTTCTTTACTTCCTGTTTAGCTTCCGCCATTGTATAGATTTAACCAGAATGGAATGTAAAGTCTTTTCTTCGGTTTCAACAATCCGAAACTATCAGCGTATAGATTTAACCAGAATGGAATGTAAAGCAGGGATTTCACATCACATTATCCTAGCCAGCAACGGTATAGATTTAACCAGAATGGAATGTAAAGTTTCAAAAATCAATCAAAATCAGCGAAAAAGTCATGTATAGATTTAACCAGAATGGAATGTAAAGTTGAAAAGGCATAAAGCTATTTCTTGAGTTGTAAGTATAGATTTAACCAGAATGGAATGTAAAGTCAATACCTGTCGTTGAAGTCCAAACGCCTTTTTGTATAGATTTAACCAGAATGGAATGTAAAGTTAGAAATTGGGGTAGTAGAGGAAACCGAAGTAAGTATAGATTTAACCAGAATGGAATGTAAAGATATTACCATGTATTCTTTTTGTAAACTTGTCAATAGTATAGATTTAACCAGAATGGAATGTAAAGGCGATTCCGCTTATCATACTGGAATAGTTAACACCGTATAGATTTAACCAGAATGGAATGTAAAGTATGCTCAAGAATTTTGTTTTCAACGATCATAAAGAGTATAGATTTAACCAGAATGGAATGTAAAGCGGGTAAATGTCGGTATATCTTCATCTGCCAACCAGTATAGATTTAACCAGAATGGAATGTAAAGTTTCAAACGCATTTAATAAAAATAAATTTGTTCGCGTATAGATTTAACCAGAATGGAATGTAAAGGTTGACTGGCGAATTTTTCATAGCTTCGCAACTCTGTATAGATTTAACCAGAATGGAATGTAAAGTTACATGCGCCAAAGAATACGCTATAATCTGCATATTGTATAGATTTAACCAGAATGGAATGTAAAGTGTCCGTCGCGAAGAAACACCGCAC